>Ga0208041_1000668_pt1 | contig 29695 bp, 20 predicted proteins | sample AD_SCU002_MetaG_FD_184453 | JGI IMG/M metagenome (GOLD analysis project Ga0208041, IMG submission 184453) | Active sludge microbial communities of municipal wastewater-treating anaerobic digesters from China - AD_SCU002_MetaG (SPAdes) (version 2) | ecosystem: Engineered > Bioreactor > Anaerobic...
TGCGTTTGTTATGAGGTTGCAACGAACTTGAAAACCCGATAGGGATTGAAACTATGATTATGGTCTTCGTCAGTTATGCGATAATAAGCGTTGCAACGAACTTGAAAACCCGATAGGGATTGAAACCTAAAAGAAGTTATTGGCATAATACAAGGCTTAACAGTTGCAACGAACTTGAAAACCCGATAGGGATTGAAACGGTACCAAGGCAACAGCTTTTTCAGAACTTTTCCAAGTTGCAACGAACTTGAAAACCCGATAGGGATTGAAACTTGATTGATTTTCCGCCAGCAAAACTATCGTTTGGCAGTTGCAACGAACTTGAAAACCCGATAGGGATTGAAACTGATGGTTACTATTATGTCCGGCAATCCAACTGCGGGTTGCAACGAACTTGAAAACCCGATAGGGATTGAAACCTAGTAGTACTTGTTAAAAAGAGGTGACTTATGTACGGGTTGCAACGAACTTGAAAACCCGATAGGGATTGAAACAATGATCTGATCATAGGTTTCTCCTTTCCTCCCGGCGTTGCAACGAACTTGAAAACCCGATAGGGATTGAAACAGGGTTAGGCGGCTGGAGGCACTGACTCAGGGGTCTGTTGCAACGAACTTGAAAACCCGATAGGGATTGAAACCGTTTATCTCGAAGATGTTTATTGCATCTGCAATGTGATGTTGCAACGAACTTGAAAACCCGATAGGGATTGAAACAACGCGAAATTGAGCGGCGTTACCAGATGATCCCTTGCGTTGCAACGAACTTGAAAACCCGATAGGGATTGAAACCCAACAAAGAAGGAAGTGAACCAACCATTGTCGCCTGGTTGCAACGAACTTGAAAACCCGATAGGGATTGAAACGGCATCATAGACGTATTCCGTCTCGGTGCCCTCTTCCGTTGCAACGAACTTGAAAACCCGATAGGGATTGAAACGTTGACAACTTGCTTACGACTGGCGATGCGTATGTGATCGTTGCAACGAACTTGAAAACCCGATAGGGATTGAAACGTAGAGCTTCGGTAACGTGCCCAATCCAAGACAGACGTTGCAACGAACTTGAAAACCCGATAGGGATTGAAACCTAAATAATCCCAACGACGTATCTCCTCTAATCCAAGGTTGCAACGAACTTGAAAACCCGATAGGGATTGAAACTGGTGTGTCCGGATGGTCACTAAAACACAAGAAGAAGTTGCAACGAACTTGAAAACCCGATAGGGATTGAAACTCAAGTATATGAAGCACACACGGTGGAAAGACCTCAATGTTGCAACGAACTTGAAAACCCGATAGGGATTGAAACTCGTCAAGCCATGCGATTGTGCTCTTGACAGTGTCATGTTGCAACGAACTTGAAAACCCGATAGGGATTGAAACAAACCCGCTATTCTCGAGGACACCGACCTCTCCATGTTGCAACGAACTTGAAAACCCGATAGGGATTGAAACGAACATTACTAGACCTAATTACCAAGGAGTATAAAGCGTTGCAACGAACTTGAAAACCCGATAGGGATTGAAACCGTATACATGGGCTTCACTTTACCAGCAACATCCCAGGTTGCAACGAACTTGAAAACCCGATAGGGATTGAAACTTTGATGTATATTCTACGTTATCGTATACTCCATTTAGTTGCAACGAACTTGAAAACCCGATAGGGATTGAAACCATGACAACATCATTCACGCACCAGAGGGTGATGCCGTTGCAACGAACTTGAAAACCCGATAGGGATTGAAACCACCATCGCCATGACCGACGGCGATCCTACCATCATGTTGCAACGAACTTGAAAACCCGATAGGGATTGAAACTGGACCGTATGGGCCGGAGTCGATCAGAAGAGGCGTGGGTTGCAACGAACTTGAAAACCCGATAGGGATTGAAACTAGGATTTATTTGCACGAAAGAAGAAGATCCCGCCAAGTTGCAACGAACTTGAAAACCCGATAGGGATTGAAACCGCCTCTTCCCGGTCGAAAAATATTGGATCCTCAATGTTGCAACGAACTTGAAAACCCGATAGGGATTGAAACAGTGATGTTAATCCTGTCCGGGATCTTGAGGGTTGCGTTGCAACGAACTTGAAAACCCGATAGGGATTGAAACCATTAGGTTTTTCGCTTGTCGTCACGACAAACTGGGTTGCAACGAACTTGAAAACCCGATAGGGATTGAAACTGGTTATGATCGCCTGGCCCGCTTTGTATTCCCATTGTTGCAACGAACTTGAAAACCCGATAGGGATTGAAACCTAGTTCCTAGCATCTGCCAGACTTCGTAAGGATAAGGTTGCAACGAACTTGAAAACCCGATAGGGATTGAAACTGAATGACAGTGGGCCACCGACACCTCAACCGAAAGGTTGCAACGAACTTGAAAACCCGATAGGGATTGAAACCCGGACCGGGCAGCGCGAGAGCATCCAGGATATAGTGTTGCAACGAACTTGAAAACCCGATAGGGATTGAAACGAAGCCTCGCTTGCCCCGCACAAGCATCAGGGCGACGTTGCAACGAACTTGAAAACCCGATAGGGATTGAAACCACAGTTAATATCTTTGTGAAGGTTTTCACATATGTCGTTGCAACGAACTTGAAAACCCGATAGGGATTGAAACTATGCCGCCGATCCATTCACCGCCAGGCCGGTCACCGAGTTGCAACGAACTTGAAAACCCGATAGGGATTGAAACCTTTCCAGTTTGGTCTCATACTTCATCTTCTCCATCTGTTGCAACGAACTTGAAAACCCGATAGGGATTGAAACTTGGCGAAGTTTACCAGCCCCACGCCGATAGTTCCCGAAGTTGCAACGAACTTGAAAACCCGATAGGGATTGAAACCTTGTAGGCGATCATTATGGGGCCTGCCATCACGGCACGTTGCAACGAACTTGAAAACCCGATAGGGATTGAAACTCTAAGTACGCGCGGGCGGCGGAGAAGGCTATCCCGGCGTTGCAACGAACTTGAAAACCCGATAGGGATTGAAACCCAGGTATATTGCTTGTCTCGGTTGCTCAAGCTATCAGTTGCAACGAACTTGAAAACCCGATAGGGATTGAAACGGGTTCAATACCGTCCATCAGCAGGCGGTCGCTGTTGTTGCAACGAACTTGAAAACCCGATAGGGATTGAAACATTGCCCATTGTTATTGATTCGCGGAGATCGATATTATGTTGCAACGAACTTGAAAACCCGATAGGGATTGAAACGGTGCCGTGGGCGGGTTCCTGTAAGCATCCTGCTCCGGTTGCAACGAACTTGAAAACCCGATAGGGATTGAAACTTTTTCTCTGAGAAATGGTCAACCATCTCAGAAAGAGTTGCAACGAACTTGAAAACCCGATAGGGATTGAAACCTGAGCTTTGCGAGCTCTTCCTTCATGTGCTCGAGCGTTGCAACGAACTTGAAAACCCGATAGGGATTGAAACACCCTGGAATCTGCCGGATACATGCGGCTGTCCAAGGTTGCAACGAACTTGAAAACCCGATAGGGATTGAAACTTGAAATAATATGCCAATACACGCTCCGCGACATGGAGTTGCAACGAACTTGAAAACCCGATAGGGATTGAAACCTTTCTTCCGGATCATAGCTTGAATACCAATCAGCCGGTTGCAACGAACTTGAAAACCCGATAGGGATTGAAACCGTGGCGAGAGCCTGGTCAGCCGCCAACAGGCAGGGCTGTTGCAACGAACTTGAAAACCCGATAGGGATTGAAACCGAACTATCCAGGGCGATGAGCTCCAATGCCAGGCCGTTGCAACGAACTTGAAAACCCGATAGGGATTGAAACTAATTTTTCTCCATCATACGAAAATTCAAGGTCCGCAGTGTTGCAACGAACTTGAAAACCCGATAGGGATTGAAACTATGTCCAACAGATAGGCGGCACGGGCGGCGGATATGTTGCAACGAACTTGAAAACCCGATAGGGATTGAAACCTTGATAGTCCAGTCGGCTTTCTGCTGAGTGGCGATGTTGCAACGAACTTGAAAACCCGATAGGGATTGAAACCCAGAGCGCCAGATCTCTAGGGAGGATACCCGATTGTGTTGCAACGAACTTGAAAACCCGATAGGGATTGAAACACTTCTGCCGATCTTGCGCCCGAGATCGAACTGCCGTTGCAACGAACTTGAAAACCCGATAGGGATTGAAACTTGCAGGACGCGATCTGCTGCCCGCCCGCCTTTGCGAGTTGCAACGAACTTGAAAACCCGATAGGGATTGAAACCGGGTTCGTTGTCCCCCCAAACCACGAGCCGGGCCTTGAGTTGCAACGAACTTGAAAACCCGATAGGGATTGAAACTGGTAGCCTACTACCTGGCCGGTCACATTCTCCAGGGCGTTGCAACGAACTTGAAAACCCGATAGGGATTGAAACAGATCGAGCACGGCAGGAACTCCGGGCAGAGGGTAAGGTTGCAACGAACTTGAAAACCCGATAGGGATTGAAACTTGCGTGCCGAACTTGTCTGCATGGTAATCTAGGCGGTTGCAACGAACTTGAAAACCCGATAGGGATTGAAACTTTCAAAGTTTGGCCCGAAGCCAGCAGGATTCTAATCGTTGCAACGAACTTGAAAACCCGATAGGGATTGAAACTTCAGGGGCCGCAGGGCGATCCTGGCGGTGAGATTGGAGTTGCAACGAACTTGAAAACCCGATAGGGATTGAAACCTTTCGTGTTGCAACGCTATGAAAGAAGAGGCGATTACTGTTGCAACGAACTTGAAAACCCGATAGGGATTGAAACGCATAGTTTGAACATCTTTGAATAGATGTCTAAGCGTTGCAACGAACTTGAAAACCCGATAGGGATTGAAACGTTGGACTCCATCACCGTGAAGCCCGAGATGTTGCCGTTGCAACGAACTTGAAAACCCGATAGGGATTGAAACCTATTTCGATGTCCACGTCCGGAACACGAGCAAGGCGTTGCAACGAACTTGAAAACCCGATAGGGATTGAAACCTCTCCCATGGCCTTCTGCCAGTTCTCGAAGGGGCAGTTGCAACGAACTTGAAAACCCGATAGGGATTGAAACTGGGAGGAAGCCGGCCAGCTTAAGGGCTCGGATCCGGTTGCAACGAACTTGAAAACCCGATAGGGATTGAAACTCAAGAACAAGCTCTCTGAAGTGGGCGCCTTCTGGGGTTGCAACGAACTTGAAAACCCGATAGGGATTGAAACTTCAGGATAGCCAAATCGATAACAGTGGGTTACTTTGTTGCAACGAACTTGAAAACCCGATAGGGATTGAAACCTCGATCAGGTTCTTGAATTCGGGCCGGCCGTCAAGTAGGTTGCAACGAACTTGAAAACCCGATAGGGATTGAAACTGCGGTAGACTACGTCGGGAACAATTTCAATGCCACTGTTGCAACGAACTTGAAAACCCGATAGGGATTGAAACGGTTTCCATTGTCTTCAACTCCATTGTGATCGTAAAGTTGCAACGAACTTGAAAACCCGATAGGGATTGAAACGAATTCGCCGCCCTTTGGCGCTACATCCTGGGGCCTTGTTGCAACGAACTTGAAAACCCGATAGGGATTGAAACATGGGAGATATCGGCTAGTGCCTTCTACTACACTGGAGTTGCGTTGCAACGAACTTGAAAACCCGATAGGGATTGAAACTTCTAAGGGGCCCATCTCATTCCACCTCTTCCAGCAGTTGCAACGAACTTGAAAACCCGATAGGGATTGAAACCGTCCGGGAAGAACCCGGATGCGACCTCATCAGTTTCTGTTGCAACGAACTTGAAAACCCGATAGGGATTGAAACTATATTATCCAGATGTTGATATCGGGCCGGATGGAGGTTGCAACGAACTTGAAAACCCGATAGGGATTGAAACGTAGCTATGGCCGCCCGGCTGATATAAGGCAGCGTAGGTTGCAACGAACTTGAAAACCCGATAGGGATTGAAACCAGTCAGTCCTGTCCATCCGCCGCATATATAGCAACTTGTTGCAACGAACTTGAAAACCCGATAGGGATTGAAACTATGAGGCCCACAGAATCGATGTCGATCTACCGCCCGAGTTGCAACGAACTTGAAAACCCGATAGGGATTGAAACAGACAGATCGGTTTCTTTTGCGATTTGCACCGTTGCCGTTGCAACGAACTTGAAAACCCGATAGGGATTGAAACCATTCCTCGACCTCCTCCAACTCCATCCGGCCACGGGGTTGCAACGAACTTGAAAACCCGATAGGGATTGAAACTTCTTCTCGGAGAAGTGATCAACCATCTCTGAAAGACGTTGCAACGAACTTGAAAACCCGATAGGGATTGAAACTTCTTCTCGGAGAAGTGATCAACCATCTCTGAAAGACGTTGCAACGAACTTGAAAACCCGATAGGGATTGAAACGAAGGGGGATTCGGCTTTATTTGGAGGATATACAACGTTGCAACGAACTTGAAAACCCGATAGGGATTGAAACGCTTTCTCCGGCGTGCCTCCCGTGGTGTTGGCGGGAGTTGCAACGAACTTGAAAACCCGATAGGGATTGAAACTGCATTCGAGATGCCCCTCATGGCCGATATCCCCTACGGTTGCAACGAACTTGAAAACCCGATAGGGATTGAAACATGGTCCGCGTTCCTGCTGTATATGGCGACAGATGGTGGGTTGCAACGAACTTGAAAACCCGATAGGGATTGAAACCATGCTGCCCATCGTGCCGATCATGCCGGTAGCCTGGTTGCAACGAACTTGAAAACCCGATAGGGATTGAAACTTCTTTGATCCATCTGTCCAAAGGAGACAAGTAGATGTTGCAACGAACTTGAAAACCCGATAGGGATTGAAACCACAGAGAGCTTGGTACGGCACCGCTTGGTTTCGGCAGTTGCAACGAACTTGAAAACCCGATAGGGATTGAAACTGGCGATCCAGGCTCATTGGTCGCCTTCCGAAATATTGCCGTTGCAACGAACTTGAAAACCCGATAGGGATTGAAACTTCTTCTCGGAGAAGTGATCAACCATCTCTGAAAGACGTTGCAACGAACTTGAAAACCCGATAGGGATTGAAACTTCTTCTCGGAGAAGTGATCAACCATCTCTGAAAGACGTTGCAACGAACTTGAAAACCCGATAGGGATTGAAACGAAGGGGGATTCGGCTTTATTTGGAGGATATACAACGTTGCAACGAACTTGAAAACCCGATAGGGATTGAAACGCTTTCTCCGGCGTGCCTCCCGTGGTGTTGGCGGGAGTTGCAACGAACTTGAAAACCCGATAGGGATTGAAACTGCATTCGAGATGCCCCTCATGGCCGATATCCCCTACGGTTGCAACGAACTTGAAAACCCGATAGGGATTGAAACATGGTCCGCGTTCCTGCTGTATATGGCGACAGATGGTGGGTTGCAACGAACTTGAAAACCCGATAGGGATTGAAACCATGCTGCCCATCGTGCCGATCATGCCGGTAGCCTGGTTGCAACGAACTTGAAAACCCGATAGGGATTGAAACTTCTTTGATCCATCTGTCCAAAGGAGACAAGTAGATGTTGCAACGAACTTGAAAACCCGATAGGGATTGAAACCACAGAGAGCTTGGTACGGCACCGCTTGGTTTCGGCAGTTGCAACGAACTTGAAAACCCGATAGGGATTGAAACTGGCGATCCAGGCTCATTGGTCGCCTTCCGAAATATTGCCGTTGCAACGAACTTGAAAACCCGATAGGGATTGAAACATCATACCCGGCGGCAGCCCCTGTATGATGAGCAATTCTTTAAGCTTGAATCAACTATCACGTGATCAAATGGAGATCTATCTCGATGAATCTGGAAGCCTTGGCCGGCTGGGGTCTCGTGCCTCTAAAGAAGATCCGTATTTTGTTATAGCCACCCTAATTGTCAGAGATGACCTCCCTATCAAGAGATGTGTTAAGGACATACGAAGAAGGAAGATCAAAAAGAAATACAAGGTTAGATCGGAGTTGAAGTTCAGTAATTCCGACGAGACCATCAGAAGAAGAATCCTTGAGTGTGTGGGCAGAACCAATAATGACATTGCATTTGCCTTGCTGCGAAAATATCAGGTTGATGAGGATCTCAAAGATAAGCCGCCGGTGGTGTACAACTATCTCTGCAAGCAACTGCTCTACAGAATCATAAGCAAATATGAGATGGGCGGCACGATAAATATAATCGTAGATAGATCCCTCTATGGAGTCCAAAGAGAGAATTTTAATGATTACGTTGAGGGCCGGATAGGTGTTCGCATACCTGCAAGTATAGAGGTCTCTCATGTCGATTCAAAACAGTGCCCATGTGTTCAGGCCATAGACTTCGTCGCCGGTGCAATAAGCCGTAGGTATAGAGACAATGACGACCAATACTACCAAAAAATCCAAAATAGAGTATCCGTAGTACTCGATTTCTTTGAACCGGATAAAAGAAAGCTGTAGCGAACCCCTCTCTACTTCGTCCCACCCGCCAATTGGCGGCCTCATTCTTTTCGAGAGGGACTTACAGCACTACAAATTATAATAGTTGAGTAGATCTATTTAAGACTTAGCATCCATGAAACCAAACCCCTCCCTTGCATTCTTTCGCTATCCGAACTGATCCAGAGTGCACTCCTCCGGCTCCTTGTCATCCCTCATCCGCAAGAATACCGGAGCTCTCAGGCCGCAGTCATGTGTCCTCTCCAGTGCGGTGACCTGCACCACCATCTTCGGCTCGATCCATACCACTCCCGCAGTTGCTGGCGGATTGGAGAACGGAGGCTTTTCCCTGGGCGAAAAGCGGCCGGTGATATCCTTCAGCTCCTCTTCTGTGAAGCCGGATCCCACTCTGCTGATGTACACCAGCTCGCCCTGGCTGTAGGCGCCGAGGAGCAGTCCGCCAAAATAAGGCGTTCGATCTCCTTTGCCTGGAATATAGCCGCCCACAACCAAATCCAGCTTGAGGCTCTTTTTGATCTTCACCCAGTCCTGGCTCCGGATGCCGGGAAGATAGAGCGACTCCAGCCTCTTGCCGACCACTCCCTCAATCCCCATCTTCAAAGCTGCCTGAAAATAATCCTCCCCTTTCTCGGGAAATGAGTCGATGAGGGTCACGGTCTCGCTATCCTTCAGGTCCGCCTCCAATTCCCTGAATAGTATCCTCTTTCTCTCTTTGAGGGGAAGGTGTATCAGGCTCTCTTTATCAAGACTGAGGATATCGAATATGACATAGCTGGCCGGCATGGCGCGGGAGAGGTAGTCTATCCTGATCGGATCGTTCTGATGGTCCCGCTCAGCCAGAGAACGGAAATTGGGAATGCCCTTCTTGAAGACGGTGATCTCGCCGTCCAGGACGCACTCGCCCTGCAGGCTGCCCAGGGCACTGGCCAGCTCAGGGTAGCGATAGGTGATATCCGCCAGCCTTCGGTTGGAGAGCAGGACCCTTTTTTGGGCCGAGGCTATGCAGCGGGTCCCGTCTATCTTCGGCTCGAAGATCCACCCCTCTCTGCTGAAGGGCTGGCCGGATACAGCCAGCATCGGCTTGATGGGATTCATTTCAGCGAATCTGCCGTCGCCCGCAGGGCCTCCATCAGGCTCTTGGCAGGGGGCTTCTCCTTCTTCTTCCTCTCCGGCACGCTCACGATACCCTCCATCTTGGACCTCACCAGGGCCTCGATTCTCTTCTTGTACTCATCCTCATAAGCGCTGTAATCCAGCTCTCCTGTCAGGCCTCGAACGATCTCAAATCCCAGCACCATCTCCTTTTCCGATGGCTCGGGAAGCTCTTTGAGTACGCTATACCCCGACGGGTCCCGTATCTCATCAGGATACCTCATGGTGGTGGCCGCGATTGCCTGCCGGTAGTAGTGGACAATGACCGGCCTCTCCCTGGAGTGCATGGTTATCCTGCCGATGGCCGCTTTGCCCGTCTTTTCCATCACCGCCCTCAAGAGAGAATAGGCCTCCTCTGAGCGGTCGGGCAGGAGCAGATAGGTCTTCTCAAAGTAATGAGGATCAACCTCAAAGAAGCTGACGAAGCGGTCGAGGGCTATGGTGCTCCTGGACTCGGGCTTAGCTTTGTCTATCTCCTTTTTCTCCAAAACCACATACTTCTCATTTCCCAGAGGATAACCATAGACGATGTCCGCGAGCGAGACCTCCTCCCCCTCCTGGCAGTAGCGCTTGAAGGATATGGGGGTCTTGCAAGCTTTGTGAAGCATGCGAAAGCTTATGCGGGTGTTCCGGATCATGGAGACGGCTTTGACCGGAATGTTGACCAGACCTATTCGCAGGCTGCCTGACCATATGGTTCTGGGAGGCGCAGAGGGGATTGGCTCCTCGTCCTCCGCCCCATCTTCCTCCTTTCCTGCTGTCTTTTCGACCAGCTGCACTACCTCTGCCATAGAGTATTATTAACCCTGGATTGTACAAAATCTTTTGCACCTTAGGCCATTTTTTTAGCCACCCGCAAGAGGCATATGCTCTCGGCACAATCTGGATAATGTGAATTTGGAGGAATGGAATCTGGAGAACATGAGAGAGATCCCCGGCTGGGAGGGTCCTGTCAGTCTCTCGGAGGGGGCTTACCGTTACTCGAAATATATACGCTGGATAAGGCTGTTCATCAATGCACAGATCGATGAGGAAGTGGATGGCGGAAGAATAGCCTTTTCCGGCGGCGCCGTCGGAGACTGTCCAAGCTTTGAGGTCAGACGAGAGAACGGCCAGTGGATGCGCTATGAGATTGAAATGGCCTGGACGCCAAAAGGAGAGCCCGTTCTCAGGCTGAGGAACTATTCCTGCTGGGATCTGGTGTACGACCGCATCTCCGATGGCACTCAGATCGATGAAAAGATCGAGACGATATGCGATCTGGCAGAATACCTGGAGAGATGTCTATCCTGAAAGAACGCTTTGATGTAGCTGTCATCGGCGCCGGCCCGGCAGGCTCCATGGCCGCCAAGTATGCCGCCAAATCGGGAGCTAATGCGGTCATTCTGGAGGAGCATCCAGCGGTGGGCTGGCCGGTGGAATGCGCCGGCCTCCTGGGCCTGGGCGCTCTGGCGGAGTCGGAGCTGCCGGACAGCTCCTTTGTCCTGAGGAAGATAAAAGGGGCAGCGATCTATTCCCCTGGCGGGAATCGATTGGACTTCAAAGCCAAGGATCCAAGGGCAAGTGTAGTGGACAGGAGGCTCTTTGACCGGGCGGCAGCCTGCGAGGCCCTGCATGAGGGGGTGGAGATGAGGCTCTGCTCGCCGGTCAGAAGAATAAGACGGGAGGGGGATGAGAGCGTTCTCTCCCTTGGGGGAGGAGATGAGATCAGGGCATCGATTGTCATCAGCGCAGAAGGAGTCAGGGGCAGGCTGGCCCGGCAGGCGGGGATCATGCCTCCGGAGTTGGTTTTGTCCGGAGCGCAGGTGGAAGTTCCCTTTGCAGTAGAGGACCCAGAATCGTTGGAGGTGCACCTGGGAGCGGCACCAGGCCTCTTCGCCTGGGTGATACCCACAGGAGAAGAGACAGCCCGCATCGGCCTGTGCGCCAGAGAGAGGGGATGCGAGCATTTGAAGAGATTTCTCGGGCAGGAGGTGATAAGGAAGAGGATCCTTGGATCGGCAACAACGATAAACGTAGGCGGCCTGCCGCTTGGCCCGCCCCCGGTGACCGTCGCCCATGGCCTGCTGGTGGTGGGCGATGCTGCCGGCCAGGTCAAGCCCACCTCAGGAGGAGGGATCTATCCCGGACTGGTGGCGGCCAAAATCGCAGGTGGCGTGGCTGCAGCTGCTGCAATGGAAGGCGACGGCTCTGCCCAGAGGCTGCAGGAGTACGACAGGATCTGGCGGGCTAATCTGGGCCGGGAGCTTGAGATCGGCATGAGGGCAAACCGGATGCTGAATCGAATGAGCGCAAAAGAATGCGACGAGCTGGTGAATTACCTGGCCGGAAGGCCCGGGCTCATCAAAACCATAGAAGAGCATGGGGATATCGACCGGCCCAGCAGTCTGATGATCAAGATGCTCTTTCATTTGGACTGGGATGGCTTGAAGCTGGCCGGACTGCTGCGCTATGCTTTGGGCTGAAGTATGGTGAAATCGGGATTCGTAGGCCTCACCACAAAGGCGCAAAGGCACAAAGGAAAATTTTCTACAGTACGTTAGCCACGCATTTTAGAGCAGAGCGATTATATTGTGATGAAGGGAAAATTTTGTGTAGTCCCGAAAATATTTCCGTACCTGTCCTGTTTCGCTTCGTGTGAATAATTCATATTTTTTTATCATATACCAAATAACCATCCGAAAGTTCTTTCATATAATCTATCAATCGAACAAGCGGGGCAAGACAGTATGGCTGAAGATTATAGCAATTATATAAAAGATCCCAGCGAAAGAACAATTAGTATAGGAATCGATTGCCGTATTATTCCCTCATCACTTCTATATTTTAGAGAACGATGCCTGCGACAGTAGTATGCATTTCAAGTGCTGAGTGCCTTGTCGATCCGGCCGTATCGAACGATGTTGCCGTGATCTACTTTGCCATAGCCAGGACAGTCCCTATTCCAGCAGAAAGAGCCTGCCAAGGTGGACTACCCAAAAATGATATGATACCAAAAGATGTTCATAGTTTAGCGTCTTATTCATCCTGAGGTGGCTTAAATTGAAAATAAGACGGATTTTATGCGCTGGCACTATGGTCTTATTGTTCTTTGCAGTTATCAGCCTCGGTTCCGGCCAGCTGCCGACCCTTTCTGCTTCGCCATCTGCAGTAAACCCTGCAGATAAGATAACCGTCGTCTACTCTGGCGCACCAGGATTCGACACCGATTGGATCGCCATCTACAGGATAGACGCAGCGAATGAAAGATACGGGGAGTGGAGCTACCTGCGAGGCGAAAAGAGCGGGACTTTGACTTTTGCCGCCCCCCAGGAATTGGGGGAGTACGAGTTCAGGATGTTTGAGAACTGGGCCGGAAGCAGCAGTTATGAAGAGATCGCCCGGAGCAACACCTTCTCTGTGGTGCGGAGGGAGTCTTCACCCGCCGCAAACGGAGAGATCGAAGAAACCGTCGTTGCCCTTTACTACTTCGATGGGGATGCCGACGACGCGACCGGACAGCATCCCGGAGAATTATTTGGTAACGTATCCATCGTCGCAGAAGAGGGATACGCTCCTGCCCTGAAGCTGGACGGGAGCGGAGATTATGTGAGGGTAGGGAACGTCCACCAGAACCCGACGAGGGACCTCAAGCAAGGGTCTATAGAGATGTGGGTCAGACTTGAGTCGGCCCCTAAGGACTTCGTCCTAGCGGCGTCAGGGAGGGAGTACGGCGGAAGCTATGATGACGGATTCTACCTGGGTACGCACAGCAGGTACTCCAAAAACCTGGTCTTCATGATATGGGCTGGCGGATGGAAGGTGGCAGATAGCGGCATACCTCCAGAAGATCTTATCGGAGAATGGCGACATGTCATGGGGACCTGGGGGCCCCGGGGGGTGGAGATCTGGGTCGATGGGATCCTGAAGGGAACTAATCCCCACACTGGCGGGCTTCCAAACCCGAATTATGCGACGGTCCTCATCGGAACAGACTCTTGGAGATCTGACACTCATGGGCTGATAGGAAGCGTAGTAATATGGGATGATCAGAGATCCTTATCTGATGGGGACTTCGACAGGTCGGAAGAGGTGGGGCTCGTTGAAGGAAGGCCGAAGTGTGCCGACTTCGATTGCAGGGAGGGTGCACCATGCCAGAGCCTCGACCTTCTACCCTGGCCGGTGGTCGATTATACCGATCTCGGGGCTAGCTCCACTGATAGGAACACAGCAGGATGCCTCTTAGACCCCGGGAGATACATAATCTGGAGCGGAAAGAGAGTCTCCGGATACATCGGGGTATCCGACGATTGGAAGGCCTATGGACCGTTTACCCTGAAGGGAGGGACAAGCTACCTCTTCGACGTCAGCGCCGGAACGCTGAAGCCGGTGGCACCGGAGGAGCTGAACTCCATGCTGAAGGAGGTGGGACTCAGTCAGGCGAGGCTCTGGTACAAGCGCTCTACGGCGGATCCCCATGTCCTCTGTGTCGAGATGGGCGATGCCCCTTGAGGAATTGGCAGCCATCCATAAACAGACCCAAACCTATCTTGGATGGGGTGTCTGACACCCCCCCAGATTTTATTTAAAAAAATCCGCCTTGCATCGGGGATAAAGGGAGTACGTGATCAACATTACATGTCTCCGGATCAGTTCGAATTGGAGGTTGCTTTAAATACTGTTGCTTAACTACCTGTCTACTATCAGGGGTTCACTCCTGGCTCTAGGGCTATCTTAATTATTTTTGAAGTTTAATGCCTGCTTTCCTGCAAAACTCCTCAAAAGGCATAGGCTCTTCATCACCGCCTTCATCGGCGTTCAACTCATCAATCTCTTTGTCGGTCAAGGAGTCTATGAAGGCATCAAGCTTTCGGGAACTTTTGTTCTTTATGATTTCAACTGACGAAGCCATCTTTTATAAACTCACATCGATGTCTTGGGATCATTTTTTAGCTCAAATATATCCATTACTACTTCTGACGCTGCATCCGGATTTTTCTTTTTTAGCTTCTTAAGGAACCGCTGTGCTTTCAGCTGGATGGTGAGTTGATAGATCAAATCAAATTGCCTCTACCCGGCTGTTGCCCAGCTCGTCCTCCACCACCAGCAATGTATTGTCGAACTGCCCCTGCACGTCGCTGATGTGGCTGATGGCGATTATCTGGGGAAAACGCTCTTCTAAGCTTCTTAACATCTGGATCATCTTCTCCCGGTGCTCGATATCCTGGCTGCCGAAGACCTCGTCTAAGATCAGGAAGGAGTAGCTCTCACCATCCGGGCCGAAGCGCATCAAGTACTCGCTTATGGCCACCCGCACCGATACGGCGATCATATCGATCTCCCCGCCGGAGTAGCGGGAGATGGGGTAGTAATTGCCGCCGTCCTCCACCTGAATGTTGAAGTCGTCGTCGATCTTCAGCAGGCTGTACTTGCCTGAGACCTCCTCCAGGATTTCGCTGGCCGCTTTGGCGATATCGTTTTTCACCCTGATCAGAACCTGATCCATAAAATCGTTGACAAGGCCTCGGGTCATCTCCACCACCTCCAGCCTCCTCGAGGTCTCTTCCAGCCTCTTTTGGTGCTCCTTCTTTCTCTTCTCCTCTTCTTTCAGCCTTGCCAGTTCCGCTTCCAGGACGCCAAGGCGAATCCTTTTGTCGGACAGTTCCTTTTGCGATGCCACGAGATTCCTCTCCGCCTCGGCCAGGGCAAGTTTTGCCATCTCATGGGTCCTCTGGCTGTAGGCCAATGACTCCATCTCCGCCCTTATCCGGGCGATATCCAATTGCCTGGCTTCCAGGGCACCTTGAGACTCGGCCAGCTTTTCTTTGACCTCGGGCTCAAGAGCCAGCCGGATTTTTATTTTATTGGCTTCTTCCTCCGCCTGGGCCAGCCTCTTTCTCTCTGCCAGTAAAGAGCTGTACTCTTCCGGATCAAAGCCCAGATCCTTGACAGATCTCTCCAGCTCCACCAGGGACCGGGAGGCTTTTTCTATCTCGCTCCTCTGAAGAGCAATCTTCTCCTCCAGAGCCGGGATCTCCTTTGTCCTCTCCAGAAGGGTGATAAACTGCTCGTGCGGGAACTTGCAGCACTCCCACAATCTTTTAGCCTCGATATATTGAGATTCTGAGTAGCCCAGCTCTCTGATCTGCTCCTCCAGATGCTCCCCTCTCTTGGCCAGTGTCTCTATCTCTTCTTTTATCGCCTCCCGTTCCAGTACCCTCCGGGGCAGCTCCTCTTTTCGCACTGCCAGGCCCTGGCACTCCTCCGCCATTGGCGCGAGCTTTGTCAGAGCGGCTTCGACATCCTGGAGCCTTTTGGCGTCAAAGGAGACAGGACCAAAAGATCCGACCATAGCCATGATCCCTTCCATCTCTTCAGTGGCCTCTTTTATCTGCAAATCGGCATTTCTCATATCCGCCTGCAGAGCAGAGCGCAGGCTCTTTTTGGCATTCAGATCCTCGAAGGCCCCGGCCAGCCGGCTACGAGAGCTTGCCACCCCCTCGATCTTCTCAGTGAGTGAGGCCGCCATTCCCTTCAGCTTCTCCCTCTCCTCTTTTGCCTGGGCCAGAGCGAACTGGTACTTTCCGAGGAGCAGATCCCTCTGGCCCTCTATAGGCCTCTCGCAGGTGGGACAGAGCCCCTCCCTTCCCAGAGTACTGACCTTTTTAAGTGCCCTCTCATTTTCCAGATACGTATTCTCCTGAACCTTCAGGCTCCCCCTGAGGTCGGCCAAAGCGTTGTTCAGCTCGGATCCGAGAGAATCAAGGTCCCTATCCTGCCGGCGCAGCTCTCCTTCTCTTCCTTCCAGGTCTCCCAGGCCCAGAAGATTCTCCCGGATTTTTGCTGCTGCCTCCCGCAGGGCTGCTATCCTGCCCGCCAGGGCCTTTTTCTGGCTCTCCAGAAGGTCAAGCTCTCGTTGCCTCTCCTTCTCTCCGGAAAGCTTCGTCTGCTCAACTTTCAGCCTCTTCTCTTCTTCTATTGCCGGCCAAAGCTCTTCGTACCTGGCAGACGCTCTTTGCAGATCCTCTATAGATCTGTCCGCTCGGACCAGGTTCGACCTTGCTCCTTGTAGCCTGATAGCATCCTCTTTCTGGCTCAGGCTGATTTTGGCATACCTCTCTCGCAGCTCTTCCAACCTGGCCAGGAGCACTTGAACCTCTTTGTAATCCTCTTCCTGGGGCAGAAGCTCATCGAGCCTGGCCCTATCCCCTTCAAGCTGCACGAGCCTCTTCTCATCCTTCTCCAGAGCAGCTCTATCTCCCTCCAGTCGAGACTTTGCCACTGCTATTTTCCTGGAGATCTCCTCGTACAGGTTCCTCCTGGGCTCAAGCAGCTCGAGCCTTGACAGGACTCCGGTCAGCCTATCCAGAGCGGGACCGATCTTTTCGAGAAGCCTCTTTGATGCCTCGATCTCCTTCAGACGCCCTTCATCTCTGGCTATGAGAACCTCCAGGCTCCTGGCTTCCTCCTGCAGCCGGGAGGCCCTCTCCGCCAGAATGCCATAAGAGTTCATCTTCTGGTTAAGAACATCCAGTTCCATGAGCCGCAACTCCTTCTCCCCCAGCAATTGGGCTTCGCATCTTTCCCCCTCCACCAGCCCCTCTCTGACAAAGGATATCTCCCGTGACGCCTCCATCAGCCGGGCCTGGACCTCCCCGATCTCCCCCAAGGCTCCGGCCAGCCGGCTTCTCTGGTCTTCAAGGCTTGATCGATCGGATTTGATCTGCTCCAGGGCGCTCTCCTTGATGTCCTCAAGGCCGAGGAGCTTGAGCAGATACTCCCTCTTTCCCATTCCGCCCTCTTTGAGGAGGTTGTCCAGGTCCTTTTGCCGGGCGTAGAAGGTCTTCATGAAATCCTGATAGCTGATCTTCAGAATATCCTCCAATCTCTGGTCGACCTCCTTTGTGCCGGCGGCAATCCTCTGCCCGTCCAGGAATAGAAATGCCTCCGGTGACATATTCTTCCCTTTCATGGAGCGGTAGATATCCAGCTCCCTCTTCCCCAAAGAAAGGGAGAGCTTGACCTCCACAGTCTCCGCATCACCTGCCCGGGAGTTGCGTATGAAGTCCCTCTTTATGCTCGAAGCCCGGCTTCCGTATAAAGACCAGGCTATGGCCTCCACAATGGTGCTCTTACCGGCGCCGTTGCCTCCCACGATGCCGGTGAGCCCATCCTGAAACTCCACCTCCGCCCGGCGGAATTTCTTGAAGTTATGCATGAAAAGCTTGTTAAGGTGCATCTGTTGTCTCTTTTTGCCTGGCTAGTACCGCCTTTTTCATGATCTCTGTCCCATAGCTTACCACCTCGTCCTTGATAGTCTCCGGTATCAGATTCGCCGAACGCCTCTCCCCCAAAAATCCGGCGAAATCCACATGAAGCATCCTTCGGTCCACCGGCCGCTCAATTCTGTCCTCTTCATCGCAAAAATCCAGCCGGATCTTGAAGTAGATCGCTGCCCCTCCCAGGCGGTTGAGCTTTCCCTGATCTATGCTCCTGTAGGCCACCCGGTTGACGTTCTTTAAATTTATCCGAACCATCCGATCTGAAATTTCATCCTCATGGCACATATCCATGATGATCTCTGCTATCTCATCGGATCGCATGCCGCTGCAGTCTATCGGCGGGTGGTCTATCATGTAATTGGGCTTTACCGGTACATTGGATGCTTTTCCAGTCTCCAGGTCGACGAGAAGCATGCCTTTCACATCTCGGGCCTCTCCGAAGTTGAAGTACTCCACCGAACCGCTATAATAGGCATTGGCAGCAACCTGGGCCTGGCCGTGATAGTGGCCCAGAGCGATATAGTCGAAGTCGCTTTTCAGGAGGCTGTCATTCAGCTCGTGCTCGCCCACGCTCCTCATCTTCTGGTTTTTCAGAGACTCGACCATGCCGTGCATCACCAGGACATCCCTTCCCGAGCGCTTGATTTCCCCGAATTCCGTCAGGTAGTCCTGCGGCTCCAGGCAGAAGGGAATGCAATGAAAACAGTGGTCGCCCACCTCGAAGCGCTCATAGCTGTAGCGCTGGGCGATATGCACATCCCTCAAACCCTCGAAGAGCCGGAAGGGGCTGGTCTGGTTGAAGCTCTTGGGAGCATCGTGGTTGCCGCTGATTATGATCACTGGAATTGCTGCCTCCACCAGCCGCTGCAGCCCCCTCTGGAAGATGAACAGGGGCTTGATCTTGGGCCGGACGTGATGGAAGACATCTCCTGCATGGACCACGGCATCGGGATGAGCCCTGATTATCTGCTCGATCGCCTTTTCAAAACCGGAGTAGACCATCTCCTCTATCCTGTTCTGGCCGTGCTCATCCAGGCGGCTGTAGCTGGAGAATCCCAGATGAGAATCGGCGAGGTGGATTATCTTCATGGCAGGAAGGGCTTAAAGCCTCCTCTCTTTATGAGGCCTTCGTCTTTCTCCTCCTGGTTCAAACGGCGCAGGTAATCCTCAAAGCGGTGGATCTTGGCAGGCACGGGGAAGGGGATCTTCAATGTGGAGACCACCGCCTCTCCCTTCTCCAGGGTCTGGATCTCTATGTCCATGGAGGATAGATCCTGCTTGGCCGACTCCTCTAATTGCTGGCGATCATTTCTGTCTCCCAGGCCCATAACCACCAGGGTATTGAACTGAGAGAGGAGCTGTCTGTCTATCAGCTTTGGCTGCTGGGTGATGGCGCACAGACCCACCCCGAACTTTCTGCCCTCCCGGGCAATGCTCTCGAAGCGGGAGATATTGTTTCCTCCGCCCAAGACCCTTTGCGCCTCCTCGATGGTGATAAGGCAGTTCTTTCTCTCCCCCGACGGGTCTTTCTTGTACTCCTCCAGTATATGTCGGGAGAGAACGGAGAGCAAGAAGAGCTCTGAGCGGTCGCTGATCCTCGGTATGTCCACCAAGACGACATCGCCCTTCTGCAGCCGGGCTATGATGTTGTCAAGGCTCGACCTCTTCTTTATGTATTTATTTCTCTCCAGCTCGTTCTTGATCCTCCGGATCAGGACCATGATGGTGGTATCCTTAAAGCCATCCTGCACCATCCTGGCCAGGCCCTCAGGACGCTGAATCTCCTCCAGCCAACTGCCCGAGTCCAGAATCCTGGATATGGCATCCAGGGCATCCCTCTGGGGCGGCGACCAATCGTATAGAAGCGCTATATCTTCAGGCCGAATGTTGCTCTCAGCTATCGCCAGCTCCTCCACATCCGGATCAGAGGCATTCTTTGGATCTGTGGAGTAGCAGGCCAGCCCCTCTCGGTACCTCTTGAGGTGAACCAGCCCTCTTGTCAGGTCTTTTCCCTTCAGATACTCTCCATGAGGATCAACGATCAATAGGCCGAACTTCGACTCTCCCCGAGCAGCCAGCCGCATGCATGAGGCGGCAAAGACCTTCATAAAATTGGATTTTCCCATGCCGGTGGTGGCGAAAACGCCCATATGATGGTCCATGGCATTGCTGTGCAAAGAGACTGGTATATCTTCGACTAGAATCGAGCCGTTTCTCAGGTATCCCACCTCTATGTCTCCCATGGCCGACTTGAGAAAACCGAACTCCTCCTTCTCGGCGCGCTCCACCGGCGAAAACTTGGTGGGCAGGGTCCTGGCCTTCCTGAAAGCCCCGTCCGAGGATACGCAGCCTAGTGGCTCTGCGATCACCCGGTTGAATATCTGGTCGTCATCATAGAACTGGGTGCCCCTCATGGTGGTATCCCAGTGGCCATCATAGTTAGAGCTGTGCTCGATGTTCAGAATCCGCGCCAGAAAAGTGAGGTCGCGATCCCGAATGGAGAATATCTGGCCTACCTCCACCCGATCCTGGTATGAGTCGTAGGGTACGATGAAATGGTACTCTCTGACGCTCTTGGAGAGAATGCGGTAGGTAGTCCTCTCATTCTCTATCACCAATCGATCTGAATCTCGCTCTGCTCTCTCCCCTCTGATATGATCGATATCTAGCTTCGGCGTCACCATATTTATCCTTCTTTTGGCTTTTTTATTATCTCATCTATTGCAGCCCAAACAGCCTAGATTCTCTGGTGCATCTCCAGGATATCATGATAGTCCTGCATGAGCATTGTTATCTGGGACGGGCTCAAACCCTCTCTGCATAGCATATCTCTCAGCTTCATCCTCAAAGATATCCCCTCGTTCTCTGCGATTTTTATGTCCCGGTGAGCCCGAAAGAGGGCATGAGGGTAGCCTGGGCACTCCGCCGAGGTTGAATAGGATGATATACCGGCCAGTGTTTGCTCAATTTTGCCGGCCAGGTATGCGGGGACATCCACCCGGAAGGCATGATCGCTCCAACCGGTGAATCGGACGATGTAACTCTCCCCTCCCCATTTGCCCGGACCTCGATTCACTTTCTTGTCCTTTAGGTTCAAATACCAGGGAGAGTTGGGCAGGATCATGCTTCCTGCCTGATTTGTATGGTGCATGAAAGGAAGCGATATGCCCTCGCCCCAATAGAGCGAACTGGACTTGGCCACCGCCAGGAGGGCGACCTCTTTCTCCTCTGCTCGCTCGAAGATACGAGAGAGAGCTGCTCGCAGGGGCTCGAATACATCGAAGCTGCCGTCATAGAGGATTATGTCGCCGGGATTTGCCTCGTTGATGGCGTCGTCTATGGATACGTACTCCTGAAGCTCGCGGAAGTAAGTGGAGAGCCTATCCAAATCCTCTTCCGCGAGGCGGATCTGATTTTGGCCCAGGCGCCTCAAATGGGGCTCGAACTGGTCGGCTGAAATTGCCGGATCGGCAAAGAATATATCATTAAAGGTGATGACCGTCCTCTTCCAGTCTCTTCCCTGATAGACCACATAGCCAGAACGGATTAGATTGATGCTTGCCACAGACCAGCCGCAGACGGAGACATTGGAGCCGTCTATGGCCAGTATCCTCCCCTGGAAGTCAGCTGGCTCGATGGGGATAAAATCGCTGCTATGCACTCCTGTCTCCCGGCAATATCCATCGATCCCGTCTAAGGCGATGTGATCCTTTATCAGCTCAGCCACAATGGAGAGGCGCGAGTCGCTCAACATTCAGGCCAAGTTGAAACCGGCAAGGCATATATGGATTGCCGTCTCAGCTATAGGCAATTGATCCGTCACAAGGCAGTAAAAGGGCAATAAGGAGGGAGGCAAAAGTCTGTGATGTAGGAGGGAAAAAGAATTCTGACTTTTGCCAATACGCTATACTGCGATTAACGAATATATACTTTTCGGTATTCGTTCATTAACGAGGCCGAAATATATAGATGAAAATATCTTTGGCACAAGAATTATTAATGCGCAGAATTCATTACATTATTGGAGTTTTATTAATTATTTTGAATGGCCGCAAAAGCATCCACTTTCTCCAGCTGATGCCCTCTCTTAATCCCTGTCAGTTCTGATTTTATCATCTGATAGATGCCAGAGATCGTTCCCAGCATTGCGGGAGCGAGAAAGAATCCAAAGACCCCGCCCACAAGCCCTCCGCCCAGAAATGCGAGCAGCACCAGCATGGGATGGATCGACGATCTGGCATAGACGATATAGGGCCGGACGACCAGCTCCACTGCTGCCACCAGAACCGAGGCCGCGAAGAAGAAGACTGCTGCCTCCATCGGCCCCATCTCAATATATCTGGATATGGCGGTCAAGAGGAAGACAAGCCAGGTTAGAAATGGCACCACCCCTGCCAGGAGTATTATGCTGGCCATGGCCAGGGGCCTGGGAATATCGAAGAGATAGAATATGGGAACGGATGCGATCGCATAGACCATGGCGGTGGAGATGCTGCCCGTATAGATGCCGCTTAAGATGCCATCAATTCTGCCCAGGCATCGAAGCTCAAAATCCCCCTTCTTCTGCCTCAAGAAGTCTACCGTTGCCCCGAGGAGCCTATCGCCATCCACCAGCAGGTAGTAGCATACGCAAAAGGCTATTAAGAGATTCAGAAGTCCGAGGGTCAGCGTCGTTCCCAGATCGAATACCGGCAGGCTGGTGAGCATCGATAGTCCTATTCCCATCAGATTGTCCATGCCTCTGGAAAGCTCATCGAAGATGAATTGAGGAATGTAAATGCTGGATATGAACTCCTGGCCAGTGGCTACGATCTGCGCCCGATGGCTCTGCAGCCATCTGAGCTGAGATGCTGCCTCAAAGACCCCGGCAGCAAATATAATGGATAATGGGGCGATGATGCAGATAATAGCCGCCAGAGAGCCAATCTGTCTTCTCTTTCCAAACAGATCCCTCACCGGACGGCCTAGATAAGTGAAGACTATTCCCAAGACAATGCCGTCCTGCAGCGGCCAGAGGAAGTAAGAGGAGAGAAGTATGAGAAGCAATGTTACGGCGAAGAGCCAATTTCTATGGCTCCATAGACATGACAGATCATTCTCCATCTCTGATTCTCAATTAGAGCTGCAACGATATGAACTTTGGGATGAACAGGACTTGCCCAGCCATTTGCCTCAAGTACGGTAGCGTCTCAGCCATTCCAGAGCCGATCTGGCCTTCAAGCCCAGACCGCAAAATCTGGCTCCAGGAGGCAGGCCTTCTCCCTCTGAGAGCTCGACAAGCTCCTTTTCGTCTATTGCGCCCTCCTCCTTCAGCATATAGACTCTGGTCCTGAATGCCGCCAGAAGAAATCCGTAAAGGAGCGGCCCTATTATGAATCCGAGAAATCCCACCACAAAGATCGGCGCAGCGAAAGCGAGGAGGGTGATGGAGGGATGGATCTTTGCGCCCTGGCTGGCGAGCTTTGGACGGATGACGTTCTCAGGGATGGTATTGATGAAGATCAGACTATAGATGAACAGACCTATGCCCGACAAGTAGTTCCCGATCAGGAGGAAATAGATGCATATGGGCACGAAGATGATCGGCGGTCCGATCATGGGCAATAGGGCAAATATGGCCGTTGTCAAGCCCCATAAGAAGGGATATGAAACCCCAAAGAGGGCAAATCCAATTGCAGCAAGCAGTCCGGTTATCAGGGAGGTCAATAGGTAAACATTGAAAAGATTATTATAAATTTTATTCAGCTCCCCCATAAAATAATTCATCAATTCCCTCTCAGGAAGGATAAGCAAGAATCCCTTTACCGCGCTGGAACCTCCGATGAGAAGGTAATAGGTGATCATTATGGCCACAAAGAACTGGGACATAAGCACAGGCAGCTCGCTGATGAAGCCTGTGGCTAAATTGGTGGCTTCAAATGCAATCTGTGGCAGCAGATCGGAGAGGATCCTGTCTCTGGGGGCCTCGATGAAAGGCCTCACCATCTCCCTCAATCGCTCTACAGTCTCATCTGCGGTTGACTCTGAGACGAGATTATTCAAGACGACATGCAGGGTGTCAAAGGATTCTTCGGTCTTCTGGGTGATATAAATGTCAATGGACTGAACGATATCCTCCTGAGAGGAAAACAGGCCCGATGTCTCTGTGGCAATGGCGTTAAGGGCACTGGAAAGAAAGATCATGAAAAACAGGACGACCAGGAGCAAAGACATGAACGCCGATAAATTCTTCCTTCCAGTCAGGCAATAAATCCGAGAGTAGACCGGAAGCAGGACGAAAGCGAAAAAAAAGCTCAGAAGCAGAGGAGCAATGAATGCTTTTGTGACATACACTGTGCTGATAAAGACAATGAGAAGTACAGTGGATGCTAATAAGTTGAATCTCTTTGACCCCGGCATGTAAGCTATCCTTTAGCTATTCTAAAATATATAATTTTTTGAGGGGCACCATTATGCTCCACCAGCCTTTGAATCTTTATTTATATGGCTCTCTCTTGGTGCTGCCTTCGCCTGCCTCCGTCCCACCATCTGGGCGACAAGGTGCGCTCCAAAGAGGCAGATCAAACCGCTCAGATAGATCCACAACATCAGGATGACTACAGTGCCCAGTGAGCCGTAGACCAGCATATGATTGGAAAGGCCGCTCTCCAGATACCAGGCAAAGCCCATCTTGGAAAGCTCCCAGCATAAAGTGGCCACAAATGCCCCAAAAGCGGCGTCAGACCATCTAATATCCACCTTTGGAGCCCACCAGTAAAGGATGGTGAAGGCGATGAAGATCACAACATCGGGAAACAGTCTGTACAAGAGCTTCGACTCCAATGGCATATGATAAACACCCCCTTCGCCCAGCAACAGGCCCAGGCTAAAGTCCAGGAGTCCGATCAGGGAGACTACCACCATGGAGAGGATGATCAGTCCGATAAGGAGGCTCCCGACCATGGCAATGCCTACTAAACGCCATTCCAGAGGATTTCGCCCTTCGGAGTTGCTCCATGCGCGATCTATGTTCTTGGACAGAATCACAAACACACCAGTCGCCGACCACAAAAGACCTGCCCCCGCAGCTATCCCCACCGGCAGCCTCAAGTGAAGGATCTGATTGACATTTTCCTGCAATAGATCCTTGAGGGGCAGATGCATATTCAGCTTATCCCCCAGATCCTGGATCACCTGAATGTTCTCTCTTGCCAGGCTCTCTGCCGGGGGGAGAATCCCGCCAATAAAATTCATCAGCTGATGGTAGTTTTCTTTGGTCTGGAGAAACGAAGTCCCTAAAATCACCAGCAATATCAGCATTGGAAAGAGGGAGAAGAGGGAATAGTAGGCAATCGCTGCTGCTGCATCCCAGCTTTCCGTCTCAGACATGCGGCTGAATGTGGCGGCTAGAAGTCGAAGAGCTCCGCGACTGTGCCGGTCGGCATGATCAAATCGCCTCAAAAAATTTTCCGCCATTCTCTTTCTAAAAGCTGAGGCGCTATCTTTCATGCTCATTGCAATTGATTCCTCCGCTCCAGGCTTATATCTTTTAGCAGTTGCTCCCGAAAAGCCATAAATAGATTATTTCCTATCTTAGGCCTGTGGCAAAGAAGATAGGGCTTCGGCGCACCCTGGGATTGCTTGAAGTCACCATATCCGGGGTCGGCATAATTTTAGGAGCTGGGATCTATGCCCTTATCGGCGAGGCAGCGGGTCTGGCGGGCAATGCGGTCTGGATATCCTTTGCTCTATCGGCATTGATCGCCCTATTGACCGGCCTCTCTTATGCCGAGCTGGCCAGCATGTTTCCTAAAGCTGCCGCTGAATACGAATACACCTCTCAGGCCTTTGGAGGGTTCTTGGCCTTCCTCGTCGGCTGGATGATCATATTCAGCGGAGTGGTGGGGGCGGCTACGGTCTCTCTTGGCTTTGCCGGCTACTTCCAGGCGCTCACCGGCACGCCCATATTGCCCTCTGCCATCGCTTTGCTGGCGGTTCTCTCTTTAGTCCTCCTCTTCGGCATCACTCATTCCACCCGGCTGGCCATCGTCCTGACCACTGTGGAAGCCCTGGGACTGGTGCTTGTGATCTATATGGGCATTCCCTATCTTGGCAGTGTGGACCTATTGGAGATGTCTCCTTTAGGCAGCGCGGGCATTCTGCAGGCATCTGCCCTGATATTCTTTGCTTTCATTGGCTTTGAGGAGATAGTAAAGCTCTCTGAAGAAGCGAAGGATCCGGAGATAAACATCCCACGGGGGCTGGTTCTGGCAATATCCGCAAGCATCATACTCTATATACTGGTGGCCATCTCTGCGGTTAGCGTCCTGGGCTGGGAGGAGCTGAGCTGCTCCTCTGCCCCCTTCTCTGACATCGCCCGTTATGCCCTGGGGCCGAATGCCTCTGCCATCATATCCATCATGGCGCTCTTTGCTACCACCAACACCGTTCTGCTCATGCTCCTCGCCTCATCCCGGATCATCTACGGCATGGCCAGTTCCGGATCGCTTCCCCCAATCCTGGCATCTGTCCACCCTCGAACCCATGCTCCCTGGATTGCTACAATCCTCTCCATGATCATAGCCATGTCCTTTGTCTTCCTGGAGGATATCGCCTTCGTGGCCAATGTCAACAACTTCACCGTATTTGTGACCTTCATTGTGATCAATGCCGTCCTGATATCCCTGCGATACAAAAAGCCCCAGATCGCTCGCCCCTTCCGGGTGCCAATATCTTTGGGGAAGCTTGCGGTCCTTCCCGTTCTGGGGATATTATTCAATCTTCTGATGCTGATTCAGCTGGAGACCAGGGTTATGGCCATCGGCCTGGGCCTGGGCGGCCTGGGAGCATTAGCTGCCCTAATTAGCATGCGCTATATCAAGTCCGATGATCCGCAAAGAAAAGGGGAATAAGATCAGGCTCTTCGCTGAATTATGTGGGTGAGTTAAGGCAGAGAATATGGCCTTTTGTTCCTCTGCGCCTCTGTGGTTGGGTCAGAGCATCGCGGTTCACCACAGAGGCGAAAAGATACAGAGAGTTTCCGATTCAATTTCACCCATGCAAAATAGCGAGGAGCCTTTTCTTTTTGCCAAAGTCGCTCCTGCCTGACCCATTTCGCTTGAAATTCTTGAAATAAATGTATGCCGCCGCCAGGATGAGAATAATGAGAATGCCAGCAAAAAAGAGCATCCATGCCTCAAGATGAGAGTCCTCTTCTACCATCACCAGGAGAGCAATATCCTCCCGCCTCTCGCTACCCTTGCCTATCTGGTCCATATCCTCCCCGGGTGGTGAAATCCGGTAAGAGATACTGCAGGGAAGGGGAGCGTATCCGGACGTGGTATTGCCCTCGGTGAGAACCATGAGTTCAAAGGATGCCTCAGATCCCGCCTCGAGGTCCTTATAGTTTTGTTTTTCATCCGATTCATTTACCAATTCATCCCCTGCCCGGAGGAATGGCGAATTGGCTCTTGCCTCCAGCCGGAGGTCAATGGCGGCCTCGTCTCCCTCGTTGGCCACCACAACCTCAAGCTCAGTTGCCTCCCCCGGCCTTGCCGCTCCTTTGATCTCCGGTATCATTATCTTCGGCCCGAGGACCACCTTGACCGGCAAAGGCAGCTGTTCGGATAGATCCTCATAGACAAATATGATATCGGGCGCTATGTCCTCGTTGGAGGTCGAAACCCTCTCCAGACGAGAATAGCTCAGCCTGAGCCTGGCGGGATAGATGCCCACCTCTGCCCCCTCAGCCAGGGCCATGAACTCCACCGTGGTGTTCTCTCCCGGTCCCAGGGAGCCTGCCATCTGGGGTCCGGACAAAACCCTCACCCTCTCGTCATCGCTAACAAGCTCTGCTGTAATGCCCCTGGCTCTTGCCGGATCAAGATCCACCTCTTGGTACTCTTGTGGCTCGGGGGCTTGTCCAGTAGCATTGTTATGCAGCAGGACGTACAATGTCGAAGGGCCATTTGTATCCAGCCTGCCATTGACCGAGGAGATAGCCAGATCGGGACGCCCGTTCTTCCCGTCCTCTGCAGAAACGGAATATGAAAAAGAGACAGCAGCCAGGAGGAAAAAGAAGAGAATAACGGCGGATATTATCCTCGAAATCGATACATTCCCTGGCCCTTTCATCGAACTATTGGAGGTTTTTATATCTTTTTATATTTGCTGGCTCCCTTTCAGCTTTCAGTTGAATAGCCTCCTCTTGTGATCAGTCTTTTGAAGGTTTCTCTAAGGATGCCGCCTCTTCCGCCTTGAGCCCTTTGTGCACCACCCCGCAGATCCTTCTGGTGATCAGCTCGGGATCCTGGTGCTGGAAGACGTTTCTCCCAATGGCGACCCCACGCGCTCCTGAGACTATAGCCCCTTCCACCATCAGGAGGAGGTCCAGTTCCGTCTCCACCTTGGGGCCGCCTGCGATCACCACAGGAACCGGGCAGCTATCGACCACACTGGCAAAGCTATCCGGATCTCCGGAGTAATTGGTCTTGACGATATCCGCCCCCAGCTCCGCACCCACCCGGGCGGCATGGGCGATGCTCTCCGCTGAATATTCGTCCTTGATCTTCCTTCCCCGGGGATACATCATCGCCAGGAGAGGCATGCCCCATTCCTGGCAGTGGCGGGATATCTCGCCCAGCGTGCAGAGCATTCTGCTCTCATCCTCTGCACCCACATTGACGTGAATGCTAACCGCATCCGCTCCGATCTTTAAAGCCTCCTCCACCGTCGCCACCAGGACCTTGTTGTTCGGATCAGGTCCCAGAGCGGTGGAGGCGGAAAGGTGGATTATCAGGCCGAGATCACGGCCATAGCCTCGATGGCCGAAGGTGGCCGCGCCCTTGTGAACCACGGCAGCATCCGCTCCCCCCCGAGCTACGGCATCGGCGATGTTCTTGACGCTCTTGATTCCCTTGATGGGTCCAACGGTAACCCCGTGATCCATGGGTATTATGACTGCGTTTCCGGTACTACGGTTGAATATCCTCTCCATGCGAATCGATGTTCCTCTCAATCTCGGCAACTCCTAAGTCTTGGCTTATTCAGCATTTTTGTTTGATGCACATTTTAGTACATTATAGTATATTACATTGCTACAATGAGCAATATTGTGTATTTATAGTTTCTGTTCAGGACTTGGTAGGATGATCTGGCGATGATCAATAGAAGGGCGGAGGATGAGCAAACCTGAAATAGTGGAAAAACTCCGTACCTTGTGAGTGATTTGGATGGGTTTGGGTGTATCTGGTCAAAAGCAGCAGCGAGAGATTGCAGGAACCGCTTTTTTCATATCTCTGCTGGCAGCTACTTCTCTGATTATTTTATTTAGCACTGCTCTGGCAGGCACGGAGACAGGGGAGTTCTGTCCCGACTGCCCGGACTGGACGAACCTGGATGGCTGGTATGCCCAGAAGGAATCCTATGAGAACAGCATGCTGAGCCCGAGTCCTGCCGTCTTTCAGAACATGCCGAATTCGCAAGCCCAGGCCAAATCGAATCCAATTGAAGAGACGTCCGCCGATTATCCTGTGGCTTCGATCCTCACCCGGGCAAATTTGATCGAAAGCGATCGAGTTGTTCTGGATGTGCGCTCTATTCAAGAGTACCAGGAGGGGCATATCCCAGGCGCTCGCAACCTTTACTGGAAGGACCTGCAAAAGGATGGAGTCCTGGATCCGATCCTGGCCCAGGAGGCTCTGGGCCGGGCGGGGATAATCGCAAGCGATCGGCTCCTCATCTATGGCGATTCCAGCGATCATGGTGCACCCTTTGTCTTCTGGGCCCTCTCATACCTGGGGCATGAGGACATCAGCCTGCTTGACGGAGGAATTGATGCCG
>Ga0208041_1000671_pt1 | contig 29597 bp, 21 predicted proteins | sample AD_SCU002_MetaG_FD_184453 | JGI IMG/M metagenome (GOLD analysis project Ga0208041, IMG submission 184453) | Active sludge microbial communities of municipal wastewater-treating anaerobic digesters from China - AD_SCU002_MetaG (SPAdes) (version 2) | ecosystem: Engineered > Bioreactor > Anaerobic...
ATGGATATTTGCGCATACGATATACAAAGGTGCGTGCTGTTTCGCTGAATTGATATCTACAATTTTTGCATCTATATATCTGTCTACCTTTTCTAGTACCAGCTTTGATAACGTTTTCACTTTTACAATTTGGACAGATGGCTGCTGTAGATTTGATTTTTAGCTTTTGATAATCTACTACAGTAGCATGGTCATCTATTAGAAATTGATAAAGCTGATCTAGGAAATCACGTTTATGGTCTTTAGGTAGAGCGAGGTATTCTTTTGAATTTTTTAATAATTTCTCCATAATACAAAATTTTTGACAAAAATAATACAAATAATTTAAATTTTAAAATTTTTTAAGTCTAACACTTTTTATGTTCCATCAGCCCTCGCTCACACTTGGATAAACCCCTGTTTTACCCAATATCACTATTCATAAGTCTACCACCGCCTACCTTTCATCCGCATGAATGGAACATCTTTAGAAACTTTGAAAAAAATAAATTTATAAAAAACTGAATTGCTATGTTTTATGAAATTACCATCTTTAACTTTACCCACAATAAACGTTATAGAACCAAATTTTTTGAAAGCTTAAAATTTAACTCTAATTTGTAAATGTAAGTCAGTTTTATGATTACCATTAATTTCATTTAGGCCACTACTGACTACATTTCTATCAAAATAATTTGTACGAGCTAGATAAGCCCAAAAATCTAAATATTTATTAATAGTATATTTAATATTAAAAACATATCTCGCTCCTTGATAATAATAACTTGGGAAAGAATACGCATATAAAACATCATTTTCGTAGCCATAAATACGCTCGTCATAGCTATATGTATCGAAATATACAAAAGTAAAGTGAAAAGAAACAGGTAATTTAGTTTGTTTGAAAGACAATGTCTGAGAAACAGCATAACCATTATGATTGTAATCACTACCTTTGCGATAGTTTACATATTCTACTCTAAATTTATATTTAAAAGATGGTGATAATTGAAAAGTACCATTTAATCTGAAATTATCTTTATTAGTTTCCATCAATCTATTTACATATACATCAGCTTTATTCAGGCTTTTAGTCTCGTGTTTATATCTAAAATAAACATAATTCTTTTTATTAAATTTATAATTAAGTTGCAGCAGGGTCTCTACACCATCACTAGGTGCGTTTACTCTATAGCGAAGCCATGGGAAAGAGAACATATCAAAATAAGCTGTAAGGTTTAATTTATAAGTAAGGTTAGCATTTACACCAAAGTATAAACCTTGTTCATTACTTACTTTACTGCCCTCCTGCAGTGGTGAAGCATAGAATACAAAATATTTAGGATCAAAATATCTATGCAAAAGAGAAAAAGACAAATTTTTGTCAGTTACAGCCATTATACCATTAATAGTAGCAATGCCTCCATTAGATGAATATGCTTCTTCACCAAAAATATTAAAATTTTTCCAAATATAGCTATAATCTACTGATGCCACATTCAATTGAGTACCTGTGAATTCAAACATTCTATAAAGTTCATCACGAGAGCCTAAAGGTTTATCTAAAATAGTAGTATAAGCAGTAGCACCTATGCGAAGCCTTTTATTTAATGAAATGTATTTGAAGTTTGCACCGCCGATGAATTGCTTAATAGCATCTTTTTTGCTATAAGAAGATACAGTATTGTGCAAGCCAGTCTCTACTAGGCTAGAAATCACATAATCTTCATAATTTAATGTATCACCTTCTACACTTGCATCTATTTTTTTATAACTTAAAAAACCTAATATTTCGAAACGTTTAGAAAGTTTAGCATCAAAAGCTACACCACGCAGAAATCTATTTTCATCAGCAGATGTATATTGTCTGATACCATTAGCATTTCTCTTAGTGAAAACAGCATCTGCAGTTTTACCAAAACTCATTCCAGTCCACATAGTGAGTCCTTGTCCTATTTGCAAATTATAATCTCCTATTGCAATAGCTTTGAATGGACCTACATTACGAACAAATAAATGTGCTGAATAAAAATCAAATCCTTGCTTTTGAGTTCCTTTGAAAAATTCTTCGCCAGGATCTTTTTCTCCAGTAAAACCAAAACTTACTAAATTATAATATTTGAATTGATACCTAGTATACAATTTGTATGGACTACCTAAATATCTACTGTTAGGATTGGCTGCTAAAGTAGAGTCATCGACGTCTGAATAACCTTTTTGCTCTTCCAAAGTTCTCATATAGCGAACAAAAAGTTGAGAATTTCCATTTTTCATAACCTCAGAAAAGTTGTATTTATGAGCAACTTCTGCATCACTTATTTTAACAAAAGGTAAAATTTTGTTAATAGTTTCTAAATCCCAACTTTCAATAGATTGCAATTCATATATACTCAAAAGTTTACCATTTTTTTGAATATGATCAAAAAAATTGACAATTTGAATATCTGTGAGTAATCCCAAATTACGTAATTCATCTATAGTAGTATTATTGAGGTTAATAGGATGTGTGAGGTAATATTTAAGATTTTCAGTCAATTCGCTAAAATCTCCTTCTTCTGCTCCACTCTCCTCTGCGATATATTCTATATTTTGCTGTACCTCATCTATTTCTTCTGGTTCATCTATTACTACTTGAGCAGATAGATATGAAATAGATAAGAGAAAAATAAAAATTGTAAATAATTTTAATTTCATTACTAATATATTATATTAGGTTGCTGACGTTCTTTTTTAAATGAATAACTCATAGAAATAGCAGGAGAAAAGCCAAGTGTCTGATGCCAGGAGCTAGACACATCTATAATAAAGTTTGTAATTCTATAGCCTACACCAAAGCTCACTCGCGAAGGTGTTGTTTGAAAGCCACCTCTCACATATAATTTGTCATTAAAAGAAAAATTAGTTCCAAATCTAACAGATGTTTTTTTATCACTTTCTTTTACTATATCGACCATCAATGATGATTGTTTAGCTACTTGATACATGAAACCTAATGAACCTACTATAGGCAATCTATCATATCCGTAAGTGCCAAGCTTAGAATGGTTCAAATTAGAAACTACTGTACCGAAATATAAATTATCAATAATTTTAACTTGCAAACCAGCATCAAACCCAATAGTACCAATACCACTATATTCAGGTTGATCAGATGTAAGTAAAAAATATTTAATTGTGAGACCAGCAGCTACTCTATCAGCAAAAACTCTGGAGTATCCTACAGAAAAAGTATTATACAATAAAGAACTAGCACCAAATTGAGAAATATGAGCTGATATAGTGCCAGACTCACCATTTAATACATGTGCATATGCTATATCTCTATAGCCAAGCTCTTTCAAAAGATATTTATTATAATAATTAATTCCTAATTGATGATCACTTAACCAACCTAATGCAGCTGGGTTCATCATACCAGACCAAAAGCCAGGAACAGCTGAAGCACTATTACCATAACCTATAGTAGATGCACTCTCATAGCTAAATTGCGCTGATAATGTGTTAAAGAATAAAATTATTACAAATGAAAATAATATAATTTTTCTCATAAATGATTATTTACTTAATTTTTTTTCTAATTCTTCTTGGTCTTTAGCGATTTTTTCTTTCAATTTATTTTTGTAGTCTATTAGTTTTTTCTTAAGAATATCATCACTAGTAGCTAATATTTGTATTGCTAGCAAGGCTGCATTCTGAGCTGCATTAATTCCTACAGTAGCTACAGGAATACCAGAAGGCATTTGCACTATAGATAGCAGAGCATCTAATCCTTGTAAACTAGCATTAATAGGAATACCTATAACAGGTACTACTGTATTAGCAGCTACTACACCCGGTAGATGAGCAGACATACCAGCAGCAGCTATGAAAACTTTAGTGCCTTTTGCTGTTGCATCTTTTACATATTTTGCCGTCTCATCAGGTGTTCTATGTGCAGATAAAATTTGTACATCATATTCAATGTCAAAATCAGTTAATGTATCAATAGCTTTTTTAATAATATCAAAATCTGAAAAGCTTCCCATTATTATCGAAATCATATTTATTATATTTATAAGCAAATGTATATAAAAATTTTAATATGAAAAAAATAAAAAAGAACATTCAAATGAATGTTCTTTTTTAAAAAAATAATTTATTTTTAAAAACAATTAAGCTAAAAAGCTTAGCAAAAGACCAGCAGCCACAGCACTACCTATCACACCAGCTACATTAGGTCCCATAGCATGCATAAGTAAATGGTTTGTTGGATCATACTCTAATCCTATTATTTCAGATACTCGCGCAGAATCAGGTACAGCAGATACACCTGCATTACCTATTAAAGGATTAATTTTATTCTCTGGTTTTTTAATAAATAAATTCATAATTTTAACGCCAAGGACACCACCCAAAGTAGCAATCATGAAAGATGCAGCTCCTAAAGCAAAAATACCTAAAGATTTAAGTGTCAGAAACGTAGAAGCCTGAGTCGATGCTCCTACTGTCAAGCCAATCAAAATAGTAACAATATCTAGCATAGGTCCACTAGCAGTTTCAGCTAATCTACGTGTAACGCCACTTTCACGGAGTAAGTTACCAAAAAATAACATTCCTAATAAAGGTAAACCTGAAGGAACTATTAAAGTAGTGAGTAAAATTCCTAAAAGAGGGAATAATATTTTTTCTCTTTTAGAAATGGCGCGTGGTGGTTTCATACGTATTAATCTCTCTTTTTTAGTAGTCATAGCACGCATTATTGGAGGCTGAATAACAGGTACTAATGCCATATAGCTATATGCAGAGATTGCTATAGCTCCTATTAAGTGTGGAGCTAACCTAGAGCTTAAAAATATAGCTGTAGGTCCATCTGCACCACCTATTATTCCGATAGCTCCAGCCTCAGTGGGTGTATAGCCGAATAAAAGAGCTAACATTAATGCACCAAAAATACCTAATTGGGCAGCAGCACCAATAACAAACAATTTGGGATTAGACAGTAATGCACTGAAATCTGTCATTGCTCCAATACCTAAAAATATTAATGGTGGATAAATGCCTTTTACTACACCATAATAGAGATAATTTAAAACACTACCTTCCTCGTAAATACTTATTTGCAAGCCAGGTACTGATGCTATATTACCTAGAATAATACCAAAACCAATAGGCACAAGTAAATAAGGTTCATATTGTTTGATAATTGCTAAAGCAATGAAAAAAAGTCCAACAAGTATCATTATGAGATTACCCCAGCTCATATTAGCAAAAGCAGTATATTCTAGAAATTTCTCTAAATTTTTAACAACAAAATCTAAAAAATTCATATACTAACCTCCTATTTCTACTAAAGTTTGACCTTCACTAATGGTATCTCCCTTATGAACGAGAATTCGTTTCACTATTCCAGGGCCATCAGCTTTGATTTCATTTTCCATTTTCATAGCTTCGATAATCACTAAATTTTGTCCTCGTTGGACAGTATCACCTTCTTTCACTAATACATTTAATACTACACCAGGTAAGGGTGAATTAATTGGTCTAGTAGCTACACTAGTGGTCTGCTCTGGAATAGTTTCTTTCACAGCCTTATTAACAACGGTAGATACCAAAGTTGGGGTTTTAGGAATTTCAATATCTTTTGATAATTCTACATTGTAGAAAGTACCATTTACATTAACTTCTATTTGATTGCCATCAATATTTCCTATTTCTACACTATACTTATTTCCATTAATTGTTAGGTCTATTTTTTTCATAAATTATTTTTTTAGGTAAATTAATTTTTTGTGGGGTTGGCGTTAAATTATAGAGCTTAGAGCTCCAAGGTGAATATGGTTTAGTAACCTTTTTTATTGTAATAATTCCATTCTCATAATCATGCATACTTAATAGATATAAGTGCAGGGCAGTACCGATAGCAGCTAATACTTCGCTACTAATTTCTTCTTCATTGTGAATAATTTCAGTTTTAAAGTCTTCACCTTCTTTTTTGATTTCTACTCTTTTAGTTTTTACCACTGGTCTTTTAATTTTCCATATGTAGTAGAAAGCTAAATAAAGCATAATCAAAATTATAATCACAATAAAAAAACAAATTATAGATATTCCAATACCATACGGGTCTAATCTTTTTACTATTTCATTTGGAGATTCATAAATTTTTATATCATTAGATAATAATGGAGTACTAATATCTGTAATTTCCCAGTTGCCAGCTCCATCAATAGTACGGCTTAGAAAAGTTCCATCTGTTATTAATTTAGGATCATAAACCACAGAATCTACTATAGTTCTACCATCAGATAAAACTAAAGCTAAATATCCAGTCTCAGTAGATAAAGATGCCACAGTAGGATGAAAATGTTTAGAAGTATCTAAATAAATAATCAAAAAACCATTAGCAGATATTTTTAATTCATCACTTTTAGGTAGTTGATATTTTTTTAGATCATTTCTATCATCAGTTAGATACATTGTACCTACATTTAATGAAACCAGAGAAGTATTATAAAGCTCTATCCAGGGACTTTTATTACCTAAAGGATTTATTAAATCACCATTATAATTAGGAGAGAACTCATTAATTCTAATATCAGCTATTGTTTGTGAAAAAATAGTTACTCCAAATAATAAAAGTGTAATAAATAAAATTATTTTTTTCATAATAACACAATTATAAAGGACAATTAGAATGTTTTTTAGGTGGCAAATTTTGTTTTTTAGTAGATAGAGACATTAGAGAGCGAATGATTCTATATCTTGTGTTTCTAGGCTCAATGATATCATCTATATAACCATATCTAGCAGCTTCGAATGGGGAGCAAAATTTTTCTGTATATTCGTTGATTTTGTTTTCTATATATTTTTTTCTTTCCTCTTCATCCTCAATAGCTAAAATATTTTTTCTTTCTAGGATTTCTATTGCACCACTAGCTCCCATTACAGCAATTTCAGCTGTAGGCCATGCATAGTTAATGTCTGCTCTTAATTGTTTACAACCCATCACGTCATGAGCACCACCATAGGACTTTCTTAAAGTAACAGTAATTTTAGGAACTGTTGCCTCACCATATGCGAAAAGTAATTTAGCTCCATGAACAATTATACCACCATATTCCTGTGTAGTACCTGGCATGAAGCCTGGCACATCTACTAAAGTAATAATTGGAATGTTAAAAGCATCACAAAATCTTACAAATCTTGCACCTTTTCTAGATGCATTAATATCTAAAACACCCGCTAGATAATTAGGTTGATTAGCTACTATTCCCACACTCATGCCACCCATTCTAGCAAAGCCAACAACAATATTTTGAGCATACTGACCATGTACTTCTAGAAATTCTCCATTATCTACTATTCTTGTTATTACCTCTTTGACGTCATATGGTTTATTTGGATTATCTGGAATGATGAAATTCAGATAATCATCCATTCTATCAATTGGATCATTAGTATCGACAAATGGAGGATCTTCTAAATTATTAGAAGGTAAATAGCTAAACAATTTACGAATAAGTAAAAGTCCTTCTTCTTCTGTATTAGCCACGAAATGAGCAACACCTGATTTTGAGGCGTGTACATCAGGACCACCTAGTTCGTCATCAGTTACTACTTCACCAGTAACAGTTTTTACAACTTTAGGACCAGTAACGAACATATAGCTATTTTGCTTAGACATAACAATAAAATCAGTCAAAGCAGGTGAATATACAGCTCCACCAGCACAGGGACCAAAAACAGCACTTATTTGAGGTATCACTCCTGATGACAAAATATTTCTTTCAAAAATATCTGCATATCCTGCTAAACTGCGCACACCTTCTTGTATACGAGCTCCACCAGAATCATTTATACCTATTACTGGGGCTCCATTTTCCATGGCTAAATCCATTATTTTGCAAATCTTTTCTGCGTAAGATTCAGACAATGAACCACCAAAAACAGTAAAATCTTGAGAAAAAACATATACTAGTCTACCATCAATGGTACCATAACCAGTGATAACACCATCACCATAATATTGTTCTTTGTCTAGACCAAAATCTGTACATCGATGGGTTACAAACATATCAAACTCTTCAAAAGAGCCCTCATCTAGTAAAATGTTAATTCTTTCGCGTGCTGTCAATTTACCTTTGGCATGTTGCGATTCTATTCGCTTTTGACCACCGCCTAATAAAGCTTGCTTTCGCTTTTCTAATAATTGTTCTATTTTTTTTTCTATTGACATGAATATTGATTATTTTAATCGTTTTTATTTTCACATAGCTCAATTAATACTCCACCAGTACTTTTAGGATGTAGAAAAGCTATACTAAGTCCTTCAGCTCCCCTCCTAGGCTTTTCATCTATTAATTGAACATTTTTATTTTTTAATTCTTCTAGTACGTTCTCGATATTTTTTACTGCAAAAGCGATATGTTGTACTCCCTCACCACGTTTTTCTATAAATTTTGATATTGCGCTATCGGGATCTGTACCCTCTAATAGTTCTATTTTAGTTTGTCCTATTTTGAAAAAAGCTGTTTTTACTTTTTGATCTTTTACCTCTTCGATAGCATAACATTTTATATTAAATAATTTCTCGTACTTTTCTATGCTTTCGTCTAAATTTTTTACTGCTATGCCGATGTGCTCAATATGCGATATATCCATATATATTTTTTCGCAAAGGTAGAAAAATTTTTATGTAAAAACAAACAAAATTGAAAAAATAATTTTTTTAAAATATGATTTTTTTAATAATTAACAAAAAAATTATTTATCTTAATATTACACTTTTATGTATAAATATAATGATGTTTTATCTAATTTATTTGTATATTTAGAAACTATTCTAAATAAACTAATATTTCAGTAAAAAATTTTTACACATTTTTATAAAGTTTTTTTTTACTATTTTTGCAATACTAAAAAAAATGATTATAGTTATGGAAACCAGACCAGATGTCAGACAATTAATTATCGAAGCAGCGGACAAATATGGAGAAAAAACCGCCTTTATTTCTAATGATAAAGAATATAATTATTTGCAACTAAAAGAAAGTAGTTTTAGACTAGCTAATAGCTTATTAGATCTTGGTTATAAAAAAGGTGATAAAATTGCTATTTATTTACCTAACTGCATCGAATATATTTTCTCTTATTTTGCAATATATTCTATAGGTTGCATAGTTGTTCCAATAGATTTTTTCCTAAGTCAGAATGAAGTAATAGCTATTTCTAATCATTGTGAACTAAAAGGGCTCATCACTACTAATAATACAAAATTTAATTTACTAGAATTGAGACAATCAATACCTTCATTAAAAGATATTATAACTATTGAAGATAATTCCAAATTTTTATCATTTTGGAGATTAGCTACTAACTCAAAACCTGATTTAGAAGATCAGAACGTTACTACAGATATGATGTCTAGCATTTTTTATACTTCTGGGACGACCGGTATGCCAAAGGGTGCTGCATGGAATTATTTACATATACATTTAGGCTCCGAACAATACAAATATTTTGGCACTTACAAAGGGTTAGAGGATAGATTCAGAATTGATGAGACAGAGAGACTAATAGCACCAATACCTTTTTCACATTCCGGTGGCGTATTGTATCCTATGCTGGCAATAAAATATGGAGTAAGTACAGTAGTAATGCCACAATTTAATCCATATGATTTTGTAAAATTAGTAGATAGATGGCAAGTAACAGGTTTCCACATGGTGCCACCAATGTATTATGCCATTTTATATTTAAAAGAAATCAAAAAATATAAATTAGAATCCATTAAATGGGCAGCAGTATTTGGAGCCCCATCTTCACCAGATCTAATGATGAGATTCGAAAAATTATGTCCTAATGCTGTAGTTGTGAATGGATGGGGCATGACTGAGGTTATTCCTCCTACATGTTTATCTACTCCTGGGAATATTAAATCTATTGGCAAACCTTCTCCTAATATAGAAATGAAAATATTTGATAGTCATGATAATGAGGTAAAGCTTGGCGAGGTTGGAGAATTAGTTGTCAGAGGAAAATCTGTATTTTTGGGATATTATAAAGAACCAGATTTAAATAATGAAGTTTTTAAAAATGGGTGGTTCTACACAGGAGATTTAGCTAGGAATGATGATGAAGGCAATTTTTATATTATTGGTAAATCAAAAGATACTATTAAAGTAGGTGGCGAGCTAGTGTGGGCCGCAGAGATAGAGGAGTTATTACTAAAACATCCATGTGTAAAAGAAGCTGCTGCTATAGGTATTCCTGATCAGCTGCGAGGCGAGGTTGTCAAATGTTATATTGCTTTGCGTGAAGGCATTGTTTTACCCAAACAATATATTTTAGAATATTTGAGAGAAAATTTAGCTAAATTTAAAGTCCCTAAAGAGATTGAATATTTAGATGAATTACCTAAAACTGGCACAGGTAAAATAAATAAAGCTGCTTTGAGAGAATTACATAACAATAAATAAATAGATAAAAAAACTATGGAAACCAGACCAGATGTCAGACAATTAATTATCGAAGCAGCAGATAAATATGGAGAAAAAACAGCTTTTATACATAATAATACAGAATATAATTATTTGCAACTAAAAGAAAGTAGTTTTAGACTAGCTAATAGCTTATTAGACCTTGGTTATAAAAAAGGTGATAAAATTGCCATTTATTTACCTAACTGTATAGAATATATTTTCTCATATTATGCTATATATTCTTTAGGCTGCGTAGTTGTTCCAATAGATTTTTTCCTAAGTCAGAATGAAGTAATAGCTATTTCTAATCATTGTGAACTAAAAGGGCTCATCACTACTAATAATACAAAATTTAATTTACTAGAATTGAGACAATCAATACCTTCATTAAAAGATATTATAACTACTGAAGATAATTCCAAATTTTTATCATTTTGGAGATTAGCTACTAACTCAAAACCTGATTTAGAAGATCAGAACGTTACTACAGATATGATGTCTAGCATTTTTTATACTTCTGGGACGACTGGTATGCCAAAGGGTGCTGCATGGAATTATCTGCACATACACTTAGGGACAGAGCAATATAAATATTATGGTACTTATAAAGGGTTAATAAATAGATTAAAAATTGATGAGACAGAACGATTAATAGCACCAATACCTTTATCACATTCTGGCGGAGTATTATATCCTATGATGGCAATAAAATATGGAGTTAGTACAGTAATAATGCCACAATTTAATCCATATGATTTTGTAAAATTAGTAGATAAATGGCAAGTAACAGGGTTCCACATGGTGCCACCAATGTATTACGCCATTCTGTATTTAAAAGATATAAAAAAATATAAATTAGAATCCATTAAATGGACAGCTGTATTTGGAGCTCCATCTTCACCAGATCTAATGATGAGATTCGAAAAATTATGTCCTAATGCTGTAATATCAAATAGCTGGGGTATGACCGAAGTAGTACCTCCTATTTGTTATGGTAATCCTGGTAATATTAAATCAATAGGCAAACCGACACCGAATGTAGAATTAAAAATATTTGATAGTAATGCTAATGAAGTTAAGCAAGGTGAAGTGGGAGAATTAGTTGTCAGAGGTAAATCAGTATTTTTAGGATATTATAATGAGCCAGATCTAAATAAAGAAGTTTTTAAAAATGGGTGGTTCTACACAGGAGACCTAGCTAGAATTGATGATGAAGGTAATTTTTATATTATTGGTAAATCAAAAGATACTATTAAGGTAGGTGGCGAGCTAGTATGGGCTGCTGAGATAGAGGAGTTATTACTTAAACATCCATGTGTGGAAGAGGCTGTTGCGATAGGTATACCAGATCAGTTGCGAGGCGAGGTTGTCAAATGTTATATTGCTTTGCGTGAAGGAGTTGTTTTCCCCAAACAATATATTTTAGAATATATGAGAGAAAATTTAGCTAAATTTAAGGTCCCTAAAGAGATTGAATATTTAGATGAATTACCCAAAACTGGTACAGGTAAAATAAATAAAGCTGCTTTGAGAGAATTACATAACAATTAATATATGAAAAAAAATTTTATTTCTAAGATTATTAAACGTGAAGGGTCTGATAATATTTTAGGTCGTGGAGTTATAAATTTATTGCTTTTCAATGCTAAAATATTACCTCCTAAAGTTCATAAAGCTATTATTGGGGTTTTTATGCGTTTATTAGTGCATAGAAAACATAAATATGTTTTACGTACAAATCTAAAAATTTTATATGGAGATACATTGAGTGATAGAGAACTTGAAAAAAAAGTAGACAAAATACTCAGATTATACAAAGATATGTTCATCGATATGGCATATTATAGTACTAGAAAAAAAATGCCAGACTATGATGAATTTTTTGATGAAGTAATTGGAAAAGAATATTTAGAAGAAGCTTATAAACAAGGCAATGGTGTTATTGGCTTGACAGCGCATCTAGGAGGCTTTCTGACTATAACTCATGCTCTTAGCTTAATCGGATTCCCCAATTGTGCTACAATAATGAGAGAAGCTGATGATCCTAAAATAGAAGAAAAATTTAATACACTGAGAAGCCGTATTGGATTGAAAGGTATACCCCAGAGTGAAGCACGTAGCACAGGTGTCAAACTTATTAAATTTTTAAAACAAAATGGAATCCTTATAATATTATCTGATCAGAAATTTGATGATGGAGTAAAAGTAAAATATATGGGTAGATACAAATGGACAGCAAAAGGACCTGCATTATTTGCTTTGAGATACGGTTCACCTGTAGTTCCTATGTATAATATTAGATGCGAAAATGGAAAATATAAATTAATTATAAAACCTCCTATAGAAATAATCAAAACTGGTGACCCAGAAAAAGATATACTGATTAATACTCAAAAATTTACAGATGAACTAGAAAGTATGATTAGAAAATATCCAGATCAATGGTACGCATTCAATCCTTGGTGGCAATACAATGAACAACAACTTACAGAAATAGAAGCTGAAAAGGCTAAAGAATCAATCGAAACTAAATATAATAGCGCTATTAGTGAAGAAATTTCTGAAGAAGATTTAGAAGAAGGTTTGGAAATCAATCCTTTTTAATATTAATATAGTACTTAATTTGAAAGGTTCAAACAATATTGAACCTTTCATTTTTTTATAAAAAAACAATATTTTTGCAAAAATACTTATGAAAATATTAATAGTTCGTCTATCATCAATAGGAGATATATTACTCACTACACCATTGGTTCGTTGTCTTTATCAGCAAAATACTGATGTAGAAATTCATTTCTTAACAAAAAAAATCTACAAAGATATATACTTGCATAACCCTTATATACATAAACTGTGGACTGTCGAAAAAAGTCCAAAAGAAATATTTGATTTACTTTTAAAAGAAAATTTTGATTTTTTAATAGATTTACATAAAAATTTTAGAAGTTTATGGTTAAAAGCAAATCTACCTGTAGAATTTGCTTCATTTCCTAAAAAAAATATTGAAAAGTTTATAATGATTAAAACGAAAAATAGAAAACCTATATCTAATGTAGCATTAAGATATTTTAAAGCTGCAGAACGTTTTAACATTTCATATGATGAACAGGGATTAGACTTCTTTTTCCCTATGATTTTTAATTTTGATAATTATCTACCACCCCAATTTATTGCATTTGCTATAGGAGGCACATATTTTACTAAAAAATATCCACGAGAATATGTTGTAGAATTTTGTAAATTATCAACATTACCTGTAATAATATTAGGAGGTGAATCAGAAAAAAAAGAAGGAGAATATATCAGTGAACAAGTTGGAGATAAAGTAATTAATTTTTGTGGAAAATTATCTTTAACAGAATCTGCGTATGTTGTGAATAATTCGAAATTAGTCATAAGTAACGATACAGGTATGATGCATTTGGCTGCTGCTTTACACAAATCTATGATATCTATTTGGGGTAATACTGTCCCAGAATTTGGGATGTATCCACTGTATCCAGAAAATTGCAATGCTATCAATGTATATTTCCAAAATAATAAAACCTCATGTCGCCCTTGCTCTAAATTAGGCTATAGTAAATGTCCTAAAAAACATTTTGATTGCATGATGAGTTTAACACCAGATAAGCTTAATAATTTGTGTAACGAGATGATAAAAGATATTATAATTTAAAAAATTTAAATTATAAGAGAAGAAGTGATAGTAATTTAATAATAAGACATTATAAAGGGATGTAAGGGGAATTTTATCAATAACATGTCTATGTTATAGTTTAAATATTTTATTATTTAAATAAGATTTATTAATTTTGCTTTAAAAATTTAAATATGAAAAAATTATTAGAAAACATTGATAAATACTTGGCTTTGCCCAAAGATCATAAACGAGATTTCTTGGATCAGCTATACCAGTATCTCGTCAATAGCAATGCTACTGCCGTAGATTATCAAAAAGTAAAAATCCAATCAACCGCAGCTATTTGTCCAGACTGCAAAAGCGAAAACGTCATCAAAGTTGGCAAAAGAAATGGCAGACAAGTTTATAAATGCAAAACCTGTGGTTATCAATTTCGTGAGACAGCTCGCACCTTTGTCTATCGTATGCGAAAATATCCATTAATGCTCGACTATATGAGATGTATGCTCGAGGGTAAAAGTCTGAGAGCATGTGCTAATGAGGTTGGCATTTGTCTGAAAACCAGCTTCGAATGGCGACACAAAATATTAGCAGCTATTAGAACATTAGAAGGTGGGATAAGCTTCTCTGGTATTGTCGAAGCCGATGAGCTACTAATGAAATATTCAGAGAAAGGTAGAAAGTTTAAAAACAAAAAAGAATATCAAAAAGCTAAAAAGAAGAAACATCCCAAGGTAGCAGTATTAGTAGTTACAGATAGAGAAGGTAATTTACTTTTTAAACAGGTTGGAGAGAAAAAGGTAAAAAATGAGCAATTGAGAGAAGAACTCAAGAGTAGATTATCAGAAAACAATCTAATATGCGTGAAGCCAAAGAAAGAGTTCAGAAAAGGCGTAAAGGGTTTACAAAGTAAAAAAGTGATAGTAAACAAAAGGCAGATTAAACGAGGGATTTACAGTGTGAAAATAGTAGAGAACAAAATAAGTGATTTCAAGACGTGGTTGAGTAGATTCCACGGAGTGGCTACTAAGTACTTACAGAGCTACCTAATGTGGTTTGTGATAACGAATAAGTACCTAAAAGAGTTGATAGATCCTGACATTGGTAGACTACTGAACTTGTCATCACACGACAGATGGGCGTGGGACAAGTATAGAGAGATAGTTAGTCAAAGATATTAATAACATACTTTGAAGTATAACAAAAATTTGTTATTTTCAAAACCCTATATGATAATTTTTTAAACTCTTAAAAAATTATCTTCTTATTACTTTTAAATTAAACAAGGCTGTGCTGCCTAATATTGCTGCATTCTTATTTAATAGTGCAGAGGGCAATATTTTAACTTTGTCTTTAAATAGCAATAATACATTATCATTTATGGTTTCTTTGATAGTAGGTATTAGTATTGGATGTGCATTGGCTATCCCTCCAAACAAAAATATTGCTTCAGGATCTAGTATTAAAATAAGGTTTGCTAAAGAACGTCCCAATGCTTCTCCAGTAATTTTATATGTTTTGATAGCTATTTTATCACCTTTTAATGCTAAATTATAGATTTCTTTGGTAGTCATTTCTTCTGGTACAAATTCCCTACCATTAGAAGCACATTCCTCTTTATATGTTTGCAAAATTCCTCTAGATGATACATATGTTTCTAGACAACCTATTCTACCACAACTACATTTACGGTTACTCTCTTTTATAATAGTATGTCCTAGTTCACCTGCAAAACCATTTTTACCATGTACAATATTACCGTTTACAAAAATTCCACTTCCTAATCCAGTTCCTATTGTTAGTACTACAAAATCGTTCATCTTCTTTGCAGCACCAAAAAATTTTTCTCCTATCGCAGCTGCATTAGCATCATTTGTTAGTATAACTGGTAATTGAAATTTGTCACAAAAAATATTAGCTATAGGAATATTTTCTCCCCAATTCAAATTAGGTGCAAACTCAATGCAACCACTATAAAAATTACCATTTGGAGCTCCTATACCTATACCACTAGCTTTTATGTGCTGTTCATTACTCTTATTAATATATTCAGTATATATGTCATTTACAAGATCTTTCGGGTTATTGTAAGATTTAGTATTGAAAGAGCCTGAAAAAATAATTTCTCCTTTTTCATTTACTAATCCATATTTTGTATTGGTTCCTCCAATGTCGACACCAATATAATAATTGTTTTTCATATATTTTTGATTTAATTAGTTACATAATTTTTTTTCTTATATCCCCAAATACCATAAAATGTTATATAAATAAAGCCTATCATAGGGATAATAAATGAATGCTGAACATTCCAATGATCAGCTAAAAAGCCCATTACCAAGGGTAAGATAGCACCACCTACAATAGCCATTACTAATAAAGATGATGCTTGTGATGTGTGTATTCCTAATCCATCTATTGATAAAGTAAATATATTTGACCACATTATAGAATTAAATAATCCTGTAAGTACTACTGCCCATATAGCTGTGGTACCAGCTGTATTAATAACTATTACAAGTAAAACGATATTTATAATTGCAAATATTGATAATGAGTGATGTGCATTTTTTGCATACCATAATAATCCACTACAAATAATTATAAAAATAATATAAGTATATGCTAAAGATAATGAATGAATATACCATAAAAAGAGAAATGCAAGTGCAATAATGGTTAATACTCCAATAATCTTATTTTTATTTTGTTTTTCAGTTAATAGTACAGATCCTAAAAAACGACCTATCATCAACCCTGTCCAGTATAATGATACATAGTTACGTGCTTCAAATTCGTTCATATTACCTATATTTGGTTGTTTTAGAAAACTAATAAGCATACTCCCAATGCTAACTTCTGCTCCCACATACATAAAAATAGCTATTATTCCCCACATTAATTGAGGATAATGTGTTATTTTTAGTGAAGAATATTCGTTCGTGTCCTTATAATCTGGTAATTTAATAAATAAAAAAGCTATACCTAATAATATGAATATAACAGTGAATGCCATATATGGATAGATTAAAGCATCTGCATTTTGAAATTCATCACCTACGAATAATTTAAAAATTAAATAACCTCCTAGCAGAGGTGCAAGTGTAGTTCCTAAGCTATTAAATCCTTGTGCTAGATTTAATCTGGATGAGGCTGTCTGTGGACTACCTAGAATAGCTACATAAGGGTTAGATGATATTTGTAATAATGTAAATCCCAACCCCAAAATAAATAGTCCCGTTAGAAACATACCATATGAAACTATCACTGCAGCAGGATAAAACATACCTGTACCTATAGCAGACATAAATAAGCCTAAGACTATACCATTTTTATATCCTATGTGATTTATGGGATCTCCCCATATAGAACTAATAATAAAATATATAAGTGATCCAATGAAATATGCACCAAAAAATGAAAATTGTATTATCATTGCTTGTGTATAGGTCAAGGTAAATACAGATTTCAAAAATGGAATTAATACATCATTCATACTAGTGAGAAAACCCCATACAAAAAATAATGAGATCAATACTGGCAATGCATAATTATAATTTTTTCTTTCTAACTGTTTCATATTAATTTTTTAAAATGTGAATTTCTACAAGCATTTTTATATTATTTTATAATAATCTCATCTATGAAAAAGAAAGCAGGATATCCAGCTCCTGGGTGCCACTGGGGCAAATTACCTGGTTTAGGAACAAATACTCTAACATAACGTGCTTCTATTGGTTGTATTTGTGTAGAAAAAAATGCTTCTTGCGGAGTCCAATCTTCATTAGAAAGCATATTTTCAATTATTGCGACCTCTTGGAAATGTACATTATCACTTGAAACACTAAATTTAATATATGGTGGAAATAAAATCCATGAATTCACATCTCGCAAAAAATGTGCTGATAATGTGGATATCATCGTGGGTTTACTTAAATCAATTACAGCTAATAAGCATGTATCTTGATAACCTTGCCATTCTCCTGTTCTATAATCAGCTTTCCCCATAATGCCATCTATCAATGCGATATCTCCACCACCTGTATATTCGCTACTATAGCTTGAATATATAGATATCTTTTTACCTTCATCTAATTTTATGAGTTTTGTACGATTAATGTTACTTTTATTACCTTTTTCATCAATACAAATAGAATAAATTTCACAGCTAGAATCTATCTCAAAAGGTCCTATATATAAAATCGAATTTTCTGTAGGAGTACTACCATCAATTGTATAAAATATTTTGCATTTTGGTTCTATTGATTCAAGAGTTATTGTTGTCTTTCCAGAAAAAGAACGTTTACCTTCCACATAAAAAGGCATTGCAACAAAATTATTATTGTCTATAATCGTTCGAGGACAATTTTCATTTTTTGTTCCCCAATCAGAAGGACTTTTACCCATAAAAAATTCTAAAGTACCACCATTAATAATCATATTATCTGTGATAAATGACTTTGTGTACTCTTTGCCATTAAAAGTTACTCTTTGAATGTATCTATTCTCAGCAGATAATTGATGAGCTTCTATATGAAATGGTTTGTCTAGATTGATTGTAGCACTGTTTAAAAAAGGCTTACCAATAATATAAATGGAATCTCCAGGCGTTACGGGGTAAAATCCTAATGCAGAAAAAATATACCATGCAGACATTTGCCCACAATCTTCATTTCCTATTAAACCATCAGGCTTATTAGTATAAAATAATGCTATCTGATCAATTAATTCTTGTGTTTTATATGGTTTACCAATAAAATTATACAAATATGCTATATGATGGCTCGGCTCATTTCCATGAGCATATTGACCAATTAGTCCCGTTATATCCACTTGCTCACGACCACTTAAATTAACTTTTGTATAAAATAATGAATCTAATTTCTGCTCTAGAGCATCTTTGCCTCCCATCAATGAAATAAAATCATTAATATCATGAGGAACATAAAAACTATATTGCCAAGCATTAGCTTCGGTATAATGTAATGAAACATCGTATGGTGAAAAAGGTCTTATCCAGCTTCCATTATTACGTGCTCTGAAAAATTTAGTTTCTGGGTCAAATAAATTTTTAAAAAATAATGATCTATTAATATATTTTTCATAATCATTTATCTGTCCTAGAGATAAGGCCATTTGGGCAATACACCAATCATCATAAGCATATTCAAGTGTTTTAGAAACGCTCTCTCCATCTTCTGAAGATAAAACGCAACCATTAGTTTCATAATTTGCTAAAGATAATATTTTTCGTGTAGCCATTGTTTTCATTGATTCTAACGCTTCTACTTCATTAAAATTGCGAATGCCTTTCTGCCATGCATCATAGATAACTGATACAGCATGATATCCTATCATACAATTGGTCTCATTAGAAGCTAATTCCCAAATTGGTAATAATCCACTTTGTTCATACTGTAATAAAAATGTTTTGATAAATTCTCCAGTAATGTAAGGTTCCATAATTGTCATTAATGGATGCCATGCTCTATATGTATCCCATAATGAAAAAACTGTATAGTAATTCTCATCATATTGATGAATTTTATCATCTCTACCTCTATATCGTCCATCACAATCATTAAAAATATTTGGTTGGATATAAGAATGATATAAAGCAGTGTAAAAGATTTCTTTAGTTTGCTGATCTGCATCAATAGATATTTTGCTTAAAATATTTTCCCAATTATTAGCAGCTTGTTTTTTATATTTGTCAAAATCCCAAGATTGAGCTTCAGTTGCTAGATTTTTTCGTGCCCCCTCGATATCCACAAAAGAAATGGCAACTTTTACTATAAGTGGTTGATTGTTTTTAGATGAAACTGTCAAAAATGCACGAATATTATTACCATAAGCTGATGTTTCCCTTATATAATTAGTATCATTTAATACTATACCTTTATCTATACATGGTCTAGACAATTGTATTACAAAATAAATTTTCTCATTTCTTGCCCATGAAGAGCTAAATCGATAACCTTCTATTTCGGTTTCAGAAACAAAATTAATATACGAATCTATTACTTTATCACGATGTTTTAAATCTATAATTAAATTGTTTTGAGAATCTTTTGGGAAAATATATTTATGTATTCCAACACGCTTTGTAGTTGTTAATTCTGCTAGTATATTATATTTTAATAGTTTAACACTATAATAACCTGGAGATGCCTTTTCTTGTTTATGCGAAAATAAACTCGAATAGCCATTATAATTATTTTCTGATGTTCCGGGCATTACATTCACTTTACCTGTGGTAGGCATTATCAAAATATCACAATAATCTGGTACACCTGTCCCACTCAAATGTGTATGCGAAAAACCATAAATTATAGAATCACTATAATGATAACCACTGCATCCATCCCATCCTTCGAGTCTAGTATCAGGACTCAGCTGTACCATACCAAATGGTAGAGTAGCACCGGGATAAGTGTGTCCATGAGCATCTGTGCCAATAAATGGATTTACAAATTGAATATATTGATATTCTTTCGGAGGTTTATTTGAAGATAACATCAATATTAAAACTGTAAAACATACAAAATGTAAAATCTTTTTCATATCTTTAATTATTAATTTTTTTCACAGAATTACGTTTAACAAGACTAGTTTTCAGAGAAATTTGCTTTAATGTATCTTTATACATATCTTTTTTTTCTATTAATTCTAGTAATATTTTTACAGCATTTTGTGATATACTTTCAATAGGCTGTGAGACACAGGTGATTGATGGATTAGTAAAGCTAAAAACTTCGATATCATCAAAACTTACTATAGATATATCCCCAGGAATATTAATTTCTAAATCGCTACAAACTTTTAATAGTGATAATGTTAGTTGATTATTAGCCAGAAATATAGCTGTAGGTAAAGATTTATTATTTTTCATTATTTTTAATATCCTAAAAATACTATTATATATATCATCTCTCGGAATTACTTTATAATTTTTTCTATTAAAATGCAAAAAATGTTCTTCTATAGCAGATCTATAGCCACTAAATCTATCCACTTGTGTGCTAATATACTCGGGCGAAATAGTAAAACAAGCAATATTTCTATGTCCTTTCCTAATAAGATATGATGTAGCATCTTTAGCTCCCTGAAAATTGTTTACAATTACATGATTGCATGGATAAGTGTAATATATTCTGTCTATCAAAACAAAAGGAATACCCTTGTCATTGAGTAGTTCAAGATGCTTTGTATCATTTATAGTAGAAGAAATAATCAATCCATCTACTTGCTTATTTATCAAATTATTGATTATCCTTATTTCTTTTTCTTGGTTTTCATCACTATTACAAATAATTAAATTATAATCTTGTTGACTACAATAATCTTCAATATTACGAGCAATACGAGCATAAAATGTATTAGAGATGTCAGATACTACCAACCCTATAGTGTTCGATTTACCTATTCTCAATCCTCTAGCAAACTGATTGGGCTTATAATCTAAATCTTTTACTAGTTTCAATACACGCTCTTGAGTTTTTTTACTTATTCCATATTTGTCTCCATTACCATTTATGACCATTGAAATGAGAGTCTTAGATACACCTAACCTTTGTGCTATATAGCTTAAAGAAACATTTTTTAAATGAGTCATAAAAATAAATATGCTACAAAGATATAAAAATTATCTAAATCGTTTTAGTTTTTTTTAATTTTTTGAATTAAAGTTCAATTTATTTTTTATGATTATGTTTCTTAGAATTGAAATTATATAATGACAATCCTAAAAATTATTATAACAACTTTTTAAATTATTGTTTAACAATCTAAAACACTTAAAATGATATTTGTTATAAAAATCATGCTATTTCTTTAAATTATTTTACTTTTGTAAATATTATTAAATTTTTAAAAAAATAGTACTTTATGCCTTGGGATGTTTATTCTTTTCGCGATCATTTTCCTTTTTATTCTTTAGATAATGATATAGTTTATTTAGATAATGCTGCAACTACGCAAAAAAATATTGAAACCATAGACACTCTTAATTTTTTTTATTCCCATTTTAATGCAAATGTACATCGTGGAGCTCATTATTTATCTATTAAATCTACAGAATTATTCGAAGATGCAAGAAAAAAAATTCAAAATTATATTAATGCTAAAAATAGTTATGAGATTATATTTACCAAAGGTACCACTGAAGCCATTAATTTAGTTGCTTTTAGCTATATAGAGCGATTTTGCTCTGCTGGTGATAACATCATTACTACATCTATAGAGCATCATAGTAATTTAGTACCTTGGCAACTTGCTGCTAAAAGAAAAAATTTAGAACTGCGTTTTATACCATTTAATGTTAACAATTATACTCTAGATCTTGATGCTTTTAAAAAATTAGTCGATGGTAATACAAAAATTATCGCTATTACTCAAGTTAGTAACGTTCTAGGAATAGCAACTCCTATTAATGAAATTATTGATTTTGCTCATTCAAAAAATATTCCTGTCCTTATAGATGCTGCGCAATCTTTCCCTCATATGGTTATTGATGTTCAACAATTAGATGCTGATTTTCTAGCATTATCCGCTCATAAATTCTATGGTCCTACTGGCATTGGGATTTTATTTGGTAAAGAGAAATGGTTAAACGCTATGCCTCCATACCAGAGTGGTGGCGAAATGATTGATCTTGTAACTCTAGATAATACTACTTTTAATGAATTACCATTTAAGTTTGAAGCTGGCACTCCCAATTTTGCTGATGCTATTGCCTGGGGATCTACCATAGATTTTATTAGTCAATTGGACAAAAACCAAATGTTTGGTTATGAGGAAGAGCTTTGGGACTATGCATATGAAAAATTATCTTCTTTACCATACATTAAAATTTTTGCTAATCCAGAGCAAAAACATTATGGTGCTTTGTCTTTTGTTTTCAATAATATTCACCCCTATGATGCTGCTTCAGTTTTGGATGAACTAAAAATTGCCGTTAGAGTTGGCCATCACTGTGCTCAACCTCTTATGAGTATATTAGGTGTCACAGGCACTATTAGAGCATCTTTTGCTCCTTATAATACGATAGATGATATTGATAAATTAGTCGAAGGACTAAAATCAGTATATAAATTTTTTAACAAGAATTAGTTGATTATGAATAATATAGAATTAAAGGCGAAACAAATAGAAGATGAATTTGCTATCTTTGATGATTGGATGGATAGATATAATATTTTAATCGATAAAGCTAGAAATTTGGAAGCATTAGATCCTAAATACAAAACTCCTCAATATTTAATAAATGGTTGTCAATCTCAATTATGGTTATATTGCGAGAATAAAGATGGTCGTTTGTTTTGTAAAGCTGATGGTGATGCTATTATCACAAAAGGTATGGCAGCTATTGTTTTAGAGCTTGTTAATGGTGAACCATTGCAAGATATTATAGATTATAATTTTGAAGTCTTTGATAATATCGGACTTCATTCTCATCTCTCTCCTACCCGTTCTAATGGATTACGTAGTTTAATTAAACAAGTAAAATTATATGCTGAGGCATATTTATTAAAAAATATTAACGATGATAAACAAAGATAATGTTATTGAAATTCTAAAAACAGTTTTCGATCCAGAAATACCTGTTAATATTTGGGATCTTGGCATAGTCTATAATGTCGAGATTACTGAAAATAATGATATAATTATTACGATGACTATGACAGCACCTAATTGCCCAATCTCTGAAATGATTTTAGATGATGTTAAAGCTTCGCTAAGTAATTTAGAAGGTGTGAATGATATAAAAATCAATTTAACTTTTGATCCTCCTTGGTCTCCTGATATGATGTCTGAAGAAGCTAAATTACAACTAGGTTTGTTCTGATTTTGCTTACTCTCTATTGGCAACCACAAGCTTTTTTATATTTAATCCAGCCATTGTAGCTGCCATTAAATACATTCAAATCTATTTTAGTGTTTATTCCTTTTAGTCGTCCTCTATCTGTATATTGCCAAAATAAAAAGTCTTTTGGCAACTGCGGTTCATCTATTCTATATGACGCTATCCACAAAGGTAAATGATCTAAATCATTACCTATTATTAAATCATAATATGTAGATACATTAGTATAAATCATTATTTCATGATCTTTTTCATTATTAATAGTCTGAATAAAAGTATTTAGATTTTTTATAGCCACATCTCTATCTGTATATTTCTCAATATCAATCACATAGGGAAGTTTCACTTTTACATTACTAATAGAATTCAAAAAATTCTTAGCTTGTTCACTACCACTAATGTCAGCTACGAAGTAATGATACGCTCCAAAGCAAACATTTCTTTTTATCAATTCTTTAGAATACTCTTCAAACATCTTATCTTGTAAGGTTATCCCTTCAGACGCCTTTAAAAAGACAAATTCTATAGGTAAATCATTGCCATATAGTAATGTATCCCACTCAATCTGGTCTCCCTGGTAATAGGATAAATCTATTCCATACACATTATAATTTTCTCTTTTGGGAAAATAATATTCCGGTTTATTAATTATGAAATATATTATCAACATTATAATAAGTGTAGCAAGCAATAAAAATAGTATTTTATTTTTTTCTTTTTTCATAATTTATTGTAAAATGCAATTTAGATAATACATATTTTACGCAAAAAATGTTCCTTTATTATTAAAATATGAGTAATTGTACATCTACTATTCAAAATTAGAACGTGTTAAATGCTGAATCAATAGTAAAATAGCCGTGTTAGAAGCTGATTCTATAACTATTTCTCTATTACCATGAAAATGAAATTCATAATGAAAAATTTTTGAAGGTGTAGCTATAGCGAAATGTACTAATCCAACAGGTTTATCTTGCGTACCACCAGTAGGGCCAGCTATACCACTTATAGCCACTGCATAATCTGTATCAAATAATTCTTTCCCATTTACAGCCATATATCTTACAGTTTCTTTACTTACAGCACCTTTTTTTGCTAATATTTCTTCTGGAACGTCTAATATTTCTTCTTTAATTTCATTAGAATAGCATACTAAGGTCCCTTTATAATATTCAGAACTACCTGCATTAGAAACAATTTTACTTGCTACAGTGCCGCCAGTGCAACTCTCTAATGTACACAAGGTTTTTTTAGAATTTACAAGTAATTTATGTAAATATACTTCTGGTTTATCTAAATCATCATAAACAAAAAATTCTCTAAAAGTATATATTAAACTACTGATAAATTTTTTAAAATCTACATTTTGTGAATAATCTTTTTTAGCAGTGAAAACTATTCTGAGATAGCCATAAGAAGGAAGGTAAGCAGCTGACAAGGTATCAAATTTTTCTATCATTGGTTCTATAACTGCAGCTATTTCACTCTCTCGAGTATTCCTAAAAGTATACGCCACACGCCATATATATGCAGAATAATTATTAATAATCCATGGTAATACAGACTGATCAAAAATAGTTTGCGCTTCTTGCGGCACCCCAGGTAGGCTAAATAAAAATACATTATTTTTTTTTACTTTAACACCAGGAGCTGCTCCTACTGGATTTGGCAACAATTCAGCAGATTGTGGTACCATTGCCATTCGTTCTCTCATTTTAGTATATTTTACTTCCTGGTTTTCATAAAAATTTTGTATTGTTTTCTTAACTTCATCATTTAACACGATGGGAACATTTAACCATTCTGCAATAGCTTCGATAGTTTTATCATCAGGAGTAGGTCCTAGTCCTCCAGTAGTGATTATCATATCATGTGATCTTGATAATTCATCTAAAGCATTGGCAATATCATTAATATCGTCAGCAACTGCTAATATAGTTTTTGTTTGAAAGCCATTAATAAATAATTGATTAGCTATATATGAAGCATTTTTATTATCTATGATGCCTCTCAAAAGTTCATCTCCAATGCTTAAAATTGCAATATTCATAAGTTTATTTAATAATTTTATACAAAATTATTAAAACATTATAATGTGATCAACATAAACTATTTCTAAAAAGTCTTATTAACTATTTTGCTAATATAACTTTACCAGTTATAACATTTTTTCTATACCCCTGTGAATCTTCAAATTTTATTATATAAGTATATATACCAGCAGGTACTATTTCACCCTTAAATGTACCATCCCACCCTTGATTAATATCTTTAGTTAAAAATATTTCTTTTCCCCATCTATCAAAAATCCTCATTTCAAAAGTATTCGGATTTATACCTGAACCAAAAATATTAAAACTTTCATTTAGTTCATTTCTGTTAGGAGTAAATGCATTTGGAACATAATAAGTATTAAATTCTTGAATAATAACATTAGCTCCCGCTGTATCAATACATCCATATTGATCAATTGCTGATAATAAAATATGATACTCTCCGGCGTTTTGATATGTATGAATAGGAGAAAATTCAGAGGAATTATACCCATCACCAAAGTCCCATTCATAAGAACTTGCATCAATAGAGTAATTTTCAAAATAGATTATTGGATCATCGATAGTTGTGATTTGCGGTTTTGGTGCAAAATTTGCCTGCGGCTTAGGTGCTTCTGTCACTGTTATAGAAATAGATGAGCTACATCCATTATTATCATTAACAGTTAAAATATAACTACCCGATGATATATTATTTAAATTTGGACTAATAGCACCATTTGACCACTGATAAATATATGGAGGTATTCCACCAGTTACATTCGTCATTATATTCCCATCTGAATGCCCACAATGTGATTGTGTAGTAGTATAATCAATTATTGGAGGGTTAGACACATTTACTGTAACAGATGCAGTACCCGTACAACCCTCATTAGTCGTTCCTGTAACTGTATATATTGTTGTTACACTTGGTGTTACTGTTATACTGGCTGTACTGCCTCCTGTATTCCAACTGTATGTGTTTGCTCCACTAGCTGTCAATACTGATGTCGATCCATTACATATTGCTGCTGGACTTGCTGTTGCTGTTACTATTGGCAATGAATTTACCGTTACACTTACTGTCGCTGTTCCCGAACATCCTGCTGCTGTTGTTCCTGTTACTGTGTATGTCGTCGTACCACTTGGTGTAACTGTTATGCTGGCTGTATTGCCTCCTGTATTCCAACTATAAGTGTTTGCTCCACTTGCTGTTAATACTGAGGTAGCACCATTACATATTGCTGCTGGACTTGCTGTTGCTGTTACTGTTGGCAACGGATTAACTGTTACACTTACTGTCGCTGTTCCCGAACATCCTGCTGTACTTGTTCCTGTAACTGTGTATGTCGTCGTTGCACTTGGTGTTACTGTTTTACTTGCTCCACTTCCCAATCCTCCTGACCAACTGTATGTGTTTGCTCCACTAGCTGTTAATACTGAAGTAGCACCATTACATATTGCTGCTGGACTTGCTGTTGCAGTTACTGTTGGCAAAGAATTTACCGTTACACTCACCGTAGCTGTTCCTGTACAACCTGCTGCACTTGTCCCTGTAACTGTGTATGTCGTCGTTGAGCTTGGTGTTATTGTTTTACTTGCTCCTGTGCCTAATCCACCTGACCAACTATATGTATTTGCTCCACTTGCTGTTATTACCGAAGTTTGTCCATTGCATATTGCTGCTGGACTTGCTGTTGCTGTTACCGTTGGTAATGGATTTACCGTTACACTTACTGCCGCTGTTCCTGTACATCCTGCTGTACTTGTTCCTGTAACTGTGTATGTTGTCGTTGTACTTGGTGTTACTGTTTTACTTGCTCCACTTCCCAATCCTCCTGACCAACTATATGTATTTGCTCCACTTGCTGTTATTACCGAAGTTTGTCCATTGCATATTGCTGCTGGACTTGCTGTTGCTGTTACCGTTGGTAATGGATTTACCGTTACACTTACCGCCGCTGTTCCTGTACATCCTGCTGTACTTGTACCTGTAACTGTGTATGTCGTCGTTGCACTTGGTGTTACTGTTTTACTTGCTCCACTTCCCAATCCTCCTGACCAACTGTATGTGTTTGCTCCACTTGCCGTTAATACTGAGGTAGCACCATTACATATTGCTGCTGGACTTGCTGTTGCAGTTACTGTTGGCAACGGATTAACTGTTACACTTACTGTCGCTGTTCCCGAACATCCTGCTGTACTTGTTCCTGTAACTGTGTATGTCGTCGTTGCACTTGGTGTTACTGTTTTACTTGCTCCACTTCCCAATCCTCCTGACCAACTGTATGTGTTTGCTCCACTAGCTGTTAATACTGAAGTAGCACCATTACATATTGCTGCTGGACTTGCTGTTGCAGTTACTGTTGGCAAAGAATTTACCGTTACACTCACCGTAGCTGTTCCTGTACAACCTGCTGCACTTGTCCCTGTAACTGTGTATGTCGTCGTTGAGCTTGGTGTTATTGTTTTACTTGCTCCTGTGCCTAATCCACCTGACCAACTATATGTATTTGCTCCACTTGCTGTTATTACCGAAGTTTGTCCATTGCATATTGCTGCTGGACTTGCTGTTGCTGTTACCGTTGGTAATGGATTTACCGTTACACTTACTGCCGCTGTTCCTGTACATCCTGCTGTACTTGTTCCTGTAACTGTGTATGTTGTCGTTGTACTTGGTGTTACTGTTTTACTTGCTCCACTTCCCAATCCTCCTGACCAACTATATGTATTTGCTCCACTTGCTGTTATTACCGAAGTTTGTCCATTGCATATTGCTGCTGGACTTGCTGTTGCTGTTACCGTTGGTAATGGATTTACCGTTACACTTACCGCCGCTGTTCCTGTACATCCTGCTGTACTTGTACCTGTAACTGTGTATGTCGTCGTTGCACTTGGTGTTACTGTTTTACTTGCTCCACTTCCCAATCCTCCTGACCAACTGTATGTGTTTGCTCCACTTGCCGTTAATACTGAGGTAGCACCATTACATATTGCTGCTGGACTTGCTGTTGCAGTTACTAATGGTAATGGATTTACAGTTACGCTTACTGTTGCAGTTCCTGTACATCCTGCTGTACTTGTTCCTGTAACTGTGTATGTCGTCGTACCTGTTGGAGACACTGTTTTGGAACTTCCACTTCCCAAAGTGTGAGACCAACTATAAGTATTTGCTCCACTTGCCGTTATTACCGAAGTCTGTCCATTACATATTGTTGCTGGACTTGCTGTTGCTGTTACCGTTGGTAATGGATTTACTGTTACACTTACTGTCGCTGTGCCTGTACATCCTGCTGTACTTGTCCCTGTAACAGTGTATGTCGTTGTACCTGTTGGAGACACTGTTTTGGAACTTCCACTACCTAAACTGTGGGACCAACTATATGTGTTTGCACCACTTGCTGTCAATACTGATGTTGCTCCATTACATATTGCTGCAGGACTTGCTGATGCAGTAACTGTTGGTAATGGATTTACCGTTACACTCACCGTCGCTGTTCCTGTACATCCTGCTGCTGTTGTTCCTGTCACTGTATATGTCGTTGTACTGGTCGGTGATACTGTCTTGGAACTTCCTGTACCTAGACTGTGTGACCAACTGTAAGTATTTGCTCCAT
>Ga0208041_1000672_pt1 | contig 29586 bp, 20 predicted proteins | sample AD_SCU002_MetaG_FD_184453 | JGI IMG/M metagenome (GOLD analysis project Ga0208041, IMG submission 184453) | Active sludge microbial communities of municipal wastewater-treating anaerobic digesters from China - AD_SCU002_MetaG (SPAdes) (version 2) | ecosystem: Engineered > Bioreactor > Anaerobic...
CGCAAAGAAAAGGGAGCGAGACCATGACGACACAAGACCTGGTGCCCATGCCTTTGAATTACCTTGACAAGGCGCTGAGCAAGCTGCGTGACCTGGGGCTTGCGCCCCAAAAGCCGAATGAGACTCCGGTGGTGGCCATCATCAAGAAGGTCAGCGATCTGGATGAAGAAAAGGCCGTTGCCATTGCGCGCACCCTGAATCACACCACGGTGTTCAACGAGGTCGTGCGCGAACACATTTCATCCATGAAGGTCGGCGAACGCTACGAGCAGATCGCCAATGCGTTCAACAGCATCCGCGACGACGCCCAGAAGATGGTCGGCCAACTCGAAGACGGCAAGATCGACACCCTGGAGCGCATGGGAAATTTCTGGATGAATGTCACTCGGGGTGACATCCCAAGCCGTTTCGACAAGATCAAGAAAACATACAACGAGGTGACCCGCGACAGCAGGGATCAGATCGATCGGGAACTGAGCATCCTGGAAAGTTACCGTGATTTTCGCGGCGCGCTGAAAGAGTCCCAGGTATTGGCCTACGAAATCCTCAAGAAGGCGGAAAGTTGTCTGCAGGATGCCAAGACACGCCTGGAGGAGGCTTCCAAAGCCCTGGAAACCAATACCGACACGGACCAGGTGGTGATCGCCAAACTCGAGTTGGCCCGGGATGAGCGGCTGCGCGACTTGCAGGAAGAGGACAAGCGTTACCAGGTGGCCAAGGATCTCGCCGAAAACCTGTCCATCAACTACAACACGAGCGAAGTGATCATGGCCCGGATGGTGCAGTCCAACGAGGTGAAGGAACGGGTATATTCCCAGGCTGTGACCTTTTTTGGCACCAATGAAACCGTGTTCACCGCCCTGAACGCTTCTTTTACCAGCCTGCAGGGCCTCCACGAGAGCACCCGGACCCTGGAGGTCATGAAGGAGGGCATAAACCAGAGCCTCGAGACTCTGGCGGAGGTGGGGGGAAAGGTCCAGGAGGACGCTCTTCGGGCCGGTTATGGTCCAACGCTGAAGGCGCAGAGCGTCAAGAAACTGCTGGATTCCGTGATCAATTTTCAGGAGAAGTCGCGGACCCTCATCACGGAACTGCGGCAGTTGAGCGCGCGCAACGAAGAGGAAATCCGCCAGGCCGTGGAAACCGGCAAACGGCGTCTTGTGGAATTGACCAAAGCCGGAGACATCCTGCCCAATGGTTGATGAGAGGAAGCCTGAGAAGACCCGGTTCGACGAAGTGATGCTCGCCATGGATGTCGTGGACACCCTGCGCCACGAGGAGCAAATGGTGGAACGGGAGCTTGCGTCGGACGAACGCGACCTGGTCCTGTTCGACAAGTTGAAGCGCATGTACGCTTCACAGGGCATCGAGGTTACCGACGAAATCATCGCCGAGGGAGTGGCCGCCCTGCGCGAGGAACGGTTCGTTTACCGGCCGCCTCCACCTCGGGGAACGTTGTGGCTGGCCAAGCTTTACGTCAACCGGAAGCGATGGGCCAAAGCCGCGGGGTGGGCAGCCTTGTGCCTGGTGGCCGTTTTTCTCGTCTACCGGTTTGTCTTTGTTTCGCCAGATGCGCGCCGGCAGGCGAAGGCGATTCAGGAGATCAATACCCGAATCAGCCGGCAGCAGGATCAGTTCACCATCGTCAGACAGCGCCTGACAAACTTGAGCCAGACCCTGAAGAGCTCCGTCGAGAAGGCCCCCCGATCTTCGGAAGTTGCGGCCGGACGCCTTCTGTCCGAAGCCGGGGGGCAGTTGGCCGGAGCCAATACCGGGCTTCAGGCCTTCGAAAAGCTGCCCATGAAGCCTGACTTGAGCACCGAGAGCCTCGCCCGGGAAGGCGACGCCGTCCGGCTCCGCGTGGAACAGAGGGCGGGGCTGCTGAACGAGGTGACGGCACATTTGGACAAGGCCGAGGCGGCCCTTGCCGATTTGGGCGCGCTCGCCATGTTGCGGGAAAAACTCGCCGGGCAGTACCGCAGCCTGCTGGATGTGATCCGGGAGACCTCGGCTCGCGGAACGGCGGAGAAGCTTTACACCGATGCACTGGCGGCGCTCAACGGGGCCGATGTCCAGGGAGCCCGCAAGGGGTCCGATGCCCTGCAGGAACTGTACGGACGGGTGGTGCAGGAGTACGAGTTGCGCATCGTGTCCAAACCGGGCGCTCAGAGCGGCGTGTGGCGGGAACCTCCGAAAAGGCCCGGAGTCCGCAACTACTACGTGATCGTCGAGGCCGTCACCCCTAAGGGAGAACGGCTCACCATGCCCATCACCAGCGAGGAGGACGGCGCCGCAAGCAACGTCTCGCAATGGGGCCTGCGGGTTGACGGCACGCTTTTTGACAAGATTCGCCGCGACAAATCCGATGACGGTATCATTCAAAACAACCGCTTCGGGGTCAAACATCGCGGTTATCTGACCCCCCAGTACCTGATGCCCACCACCGGCGGTGCCATCACCCGGTGGTAAGAGAATGTCGCCATGATAACGGGAAGAGACAACCTGCAGTTGATCAACCAGCACCTCCATCAGGCACAAACGGAACACGAGACGGCAGGCCTGCGCCTGGGAGAGCTGCACCGGCAACTCAACGCCCTGCACACGGAAACCACCGAACGCTACCGGCAGTTGGCGAGAATTCGACTGGACAACATCCAGGCCGGGCAATTGGTCTCCCGGCTGGATGAAAGCGACCAGGCCATACTCAAGCTGCTGGAACAGCTCAAAGGAACCCGCCGTGACTTGCAGGAACAGATCCAGGCGGGCACGTCCAGGCAACAGCAGCTCGAAGAACGGAGGAAAGAGCTGGAACGCCGGCGGGACGAGGCCGGCGAGGAAATGCGGCACCAGTTGGAGCAGGCCCGCAAGCGGATCGTGGAAACGGACGCCTACCGCCGCCAACAGGACCGGGTCCGGGAACTGTCGGCAGTGGCCGGGCATGCCGATGAAAAGGCATCGCGCGCGGAACAGGACCGGCTTGAAAAGGGCAAAACCTACGAAGCCGACGACCTGTTCATGTACCTGTGGAAGCGGGGCTACCTGACGCCGAATTACCAGGCCGGGTGGCTCACCCGCCGGCTGGACGGCCGGGTGGCGAAATGCATCGACTTCGCGCGCAACCGCGTCAACTACCACATGCTGCAGGAACTGCCGCGCCGGCTCCGCGAACATGCCGTCAAAGCGCAGCAGACGGCGCAGTTGGAGTCCCAGGCGTTGCAGACAATGGAGAAACAGGCTGCCGAAGCCGCCGGTATTTCTTCATTGCAGGCCGGCTTGCAGGATATTGAAAAGCAGATCAAGCAGCACGATGTCGAAATGGAAGCCGAAGTGGCCCGGAATCGGCGGCTTCTCCAGGATCTCAACGCCCTCAATACGGCAACGGACCCCGTGTCGAAACAGGTCCTCGAACTGCAGGTGGCCGCCCTGCAGCGGGAGGAGCTCTCCAAGCTCCTGCTGGAAGCCCGCAGCTCCCCCCGGCAGGAAGACGACACCATCGTCGCTCGATTGCAGCAGATCCGGCAGGAGCAACACCGGATCAACTCGGAAATCCAGTCCCTCAATACCTATCTGCAGCAGCAGGAAAGGAATCTGAGAGAATTGGAGGAACTGCGGCGTCGGTACCGCGACAACGGCTACGACGCCTACGATTCACACTTCCCCGGCAGCTTCTCCCTGGGCGTCCTGCTGGGACAGATGCTGCAGGGTCTCATGAACTCCGACACGGTTTGGGGGGAAGTCGGTCGCCACCATCAAGGGGGTCGGCACGGAGGCGGCTGGGATGATTGGGGAGGCGGTCCGGGAGGGTTCGACGACGCACCGGGAGACTTCGGCGGCAGCGGCGACTTCCGCACCGGCGGCGGTTTTTAAGCTCGGTTCCATGGGATCGGCAAGGCGGAGATGCCCCTCCGCGGGCCCAATTGTCATTCTTCGGGCCCCCGGTGGCGGAACACCCGCTGCACAGCCTACACGGAATGCTTGTCACTCCGGGCGGGCATGGCCGGCGCGGCCTCGCGAGACCAGCTGCGGACATGCAGGTCGCGTTGAGGAAATGGAATCTCGATGCCGTGAGCCTGGAAGGCCTCGAAAATGGCGCTGTTCAACTCATGAGTGGCGGGAATCCGGCTGCCCGGCGTGGCCAGGTAAACCCAAATATTGAAATTCAGCGAGCTGTCGCCATAAGCTTCGAAAAAAATCTGGGGAGGCGGGTCATCCAGGACCCGCGGGTTGGCGCGACAGATTTCTTCAAGGATCCGCGTGACTTTGAACGGATCCGAGCTGTAGGACACCCCTACTTTGAGCGTGAGGCGATTGATCCCCCATCCCCCGTAAGTCCAGTTGATTATCTTGCCGGAAATCAGCTCCGAGTTGGGAATGATCAGGAAGTACCGGTCGAAAGTCTGGAAGATCGTGCTTCGCACTCGGATCTCCCTGACCGTCCCCCAGTGGCCGTCAATAACCAGCATATCCCCGACTTTGACGGGACGCTCGAACAGGAGGATCAAACCGCTCAGAAAATTGCTGACGATGTTCTGAAGACCGAAGCCGATCCCCACGCCCAGGCCGCCCGCAACCAGGGCCAGGTTGGTGAGGGATATGCCCAGGGTGTTCAGCGCGATCAATGCCGTAAGGACCAGGATCACGTAATGCATGCTCGTGGAGACGGTGTATTTGATGCCGGAATCCCAGTCCTTTGCGGGAAAGAACTTGAGCTCCATGAAAGCGCGCAGCACGCGGGAGAACCGGAACCCCAGGTAAATGACCAAAGCGGTGAGCCCGATGGAGACAGGGGTCAGTTGAACGGGGCCGAAGGATGGACCCCAGCTGAGCCACCTGAAGGCCCAGCCCAGCCGGTCCGCGGGAACACCCCAGGCCTTGAGGGCCACCAGCAGCGCCACGCACGCCAAAAGCACCCTTACCGCTCGCGTCAGGAACTGGTAGGAATTCAGGAACAGCTGATCTCGCCGCGGGAATCGTCGGGCCAACAGCCCCATTTTTGGATGGAGCGTCAAGCGCAGGATGGTGTGCGCGCCTTCTCCAAGAATCCATGCCAGGGCCAGCACCACGACGGTGAAATAGGCCCCCTGGGCTGCGTATTCGAAGAGGAATTTCATCCCCAGCAAACCCGCAACCACCACAAAAGCGAACACCAGAAATGCCGTGATCCTCAAAGCCCGCAGGAATCCCCTGTTCTTCACGAAAGCCGGCACGGGCAGAACCGAAAGGAAGGGATCGAAATGATTTGACCTCATCAGCCACAGTGCCCAGCCCAACAGCACGACCTGGAAGAGGCTTCGCAGACTGTTGGCGCCTTCGGGCGTGAACCCCAGGATTTCCGAGTTGGGTAGAATGAAGAGGTGCAGGAGAACGGCGCAAATGGCCATGAGGGATAGGTGCCAACGGAAAAATCCGGCCAAATCCCCGGGCACGGGCAGGACTCCGCCTGCTTCCTCGCCGGCCAGACATCGATGGAGCACGTTCAAAACGATGCGCAACGACACCAGGCTCGCCGCCAGGGACCAGACCAGCCAGGCCACCTTATGCGAAAGGATCCCCAGCGACCAGAACGCCACGTAGAGCCAGATGACGAAACCGAGGGAGAAGAGACGCTTCAAGGAAACCGACACTATGGTCAGGAGCACTCTGAGGCCAAGCTCCGTCAAGCGTTCCTCCCAACCGACCAGCCTGAGCAGCGCCGGTTTCTTAAAGCGGACCGCCGCCGCGCTCAGCAACACCAGGAAGAGAAGCAGCCCGGTGAGATTGGTCCAGTTCTCCTGAACGAACGAGAACAACACCCCGGAGCGGCCCATCTCCACCAGCCAGGCATAAGCCTTTCCGGGCAGGGCCGCCAGGGTGAGCGCAATCTGCCCGATTTCCAGCAGCCGGTGCTGAAAGGTTTGACGCTTGAGCAGTTCCTGTTTGAGAGCTTTTTGGAGGTAGTCCTGCTCCAGTTTCGTCCTGGTTTCGGTGAGCAGCGTCATGGAGCTCCGTAGATTCTCGACGCTTTTCCCCAAGGTTCCCTGATGGACTTTTGCCGCCTTGTCATATTCCTGGCCGAGTTGCCGATACGCACGGTAGGTCTTCTCCAGTTCCTTGGATTTGCGTAGCGGATGATCGGTTTTGGTCAACTCGGCCATCAAAGCTTCCACCGACAGCAGAGCGGCGGTATGCTCCCCGATTTTCTGCCGCAATGCATCCTCTTCACCCGCAAGTCCTTTCAAGCGGGCGCCGGTTTGCTCCTCGTGCCAAATCAGAGCCTTCAGCTCTTCCCGGGCCTTGGCCAGGGTCAGATCGTTCACCGCCATGGAGGCATTCAAGGCGGCGATCCATGCCTGCAGCTCCTCTTTCTCCTTGATGAGGCCCTCGAGCATCTGTTTGGCCGGCTCCTGCTGCTGCCGCAGGGCGGTGATGCTGTTTTGGAGTTTGGAAGCGCCTTCCGCCAGGATATCCGGCAACTTCTCAGGACTTGTGGCCGATGTCCCGGTCCTCGCGCTTGGCTCATCGGGTTTTTCCTGGGCCTGCAGACCCGTCGTCAGGGCGAGTACAAGAATGAAGGCCGGCACAACCGACAGAAAGCCGTAACGACCTGATTTGCGCATGCGTTGTCTCCAATGGCTCGATAATTGGACTGCGTTTCGCCATGCCGTTATGCCCGATTTCCGTTCCCGGCAGGCAAAACGTCCTCCTTCCGGCGCGGGCAACCGCCCGGCAACCGACGGCGACCGAAAAAAGTCTTTGGCAGGCACACCGTCTGTTCTTCTAACCCAACAGCCGCGCCGTGTGAATACATGCAAGACCCTATTTGGCAATATTAAGAGCTGTAAAGGACCAAAAACCGTCTCATGAACGGCTTTCGGCCGCCGTTTCGGGCCGCGCGGCGGATTCAGTCCCGTTTATTTACAGGGGAGAGCCACCGCTCGCTCCGATCCGGCGAGGAACGGTCGTCAAAATTGAAACCGTTTCCGTGAACCGCGTACCTCCCGCCTTCCTCCGCCTTTTCAAGGCGGTCCCGGATGTGCGGCGTTTCCCCCCGGCGGGACATTATCGCATTTGTTTTTCCGGCGAAAAAAGATATCTTACGATTACAGTCATACATTCAATCAGAACCACAATGCTGAGCCGGTCATCAACGTTCCGATTCCCCTTCCGGATGACTTCCGTCTCGATTGCAGCCATGCCCGTCCCGTCATCTGAGAGGAGGTGATATCCTCTTGCGGTGAGGTTTCTCGGAATGCCCGCCGGGATCGTCCCGCTGTATTGACAGCCGGATGAAAAGAACGGGGGAACCTTTCTTCGTCATTCCCGCGCACCGCCATGGGCCGGGCGTTCAATATGAAACACGATCCTCATCGACGTCATTCCTGCAAAAGCAGGCATCCGTAAGAACAGCCCGGCCTCCGGTTCCTGCCGGTGTGATGTTCCGGGCGCGTCCTTTCACACCCTCTCAAAAGGGATAACTTGAAAGGAAGACGGTCATGAAAACAGTTCAAAGGATCGCCAGGCTGGTGCTTGTCCTGTTGTTCCTTGGGCCGACGATCGTTGCGGCCGGGAATTCCCGGGTGTTCATCTTCACTCAAAACAGCGGCATCACGATCGACATTCTCTCCGAGAATGATTTTGCGGCACAGTTCGGTGAAAACGCCGATATTCCGAGGACGGACGACGACGTCATCGCGCTTGCCCGTGAACTCTACCCTCCCCTCGGCGTGGAACGCCCGGACGAAACGGAGGAGACACGGGTTGAGAGCGCAAACCAGTTCCGGTGCGGAGAATATGAAATCGGCCTGCTCTTTGCCGCTCTGCGGAACCCTCAGATCTCGGATGACACCCGGACCGCCGTCGATCAGATCATCGCCCAAAGCAAACCCCCTTTGCCAAAGACATACAAGAGCAAGCACTTCAATTTCAGATATACGGACAACGATACCGATTCAAAAAACAACGTGACACTCGCTCACATACAAGCAACTGCACAGTTACTCGAATCTTATTGGAACAAGTACTCGACAAATTTCACAACTCCGAAGTATTATCTATCGGGAAATCGAAAAGTCATTGATATAGAAGTCTACTATTTGATTAAAAAGAGCGGATGGACATCTTCTTTCGAGAACAGTATTACATTATGCTCAATCTGGGTTCGCAATGACTGTCGTAGAAGAGTAGTATCAGCTCACGAGCTTTTCCATAGAGTTCAATATAGTTATGGCTACATAAGCGGAACAGCCATGATGAGATGGATGACGGAAGGCACCGCGGCATGGATTCACAAATATACAAACAATAATATTGCAGATTATATGTTCTATATGAATGAAGGTTTGACAAAACCCGAAAAGGGCCTGATCAAAGAAAGGGCCGTGGATGCCGCCCACTTTTGGGTGAAGCTCACGGAAACCGCGCCTTCCGGCTGGGAAATCATCAAAGACGCCTGGATCAGGTACAAAACGAATGGACACAAAGGCAAGGCCGCGGTGGATGCGGCCATCAGGAACGACCTCGGCTACAGGTTCGACAATTTCGTGACCCTGTGGAACAACACAAACTTCATGAAAGATCTCGCCAATTCCAGCCGGACTTACGACTACACTGAAGACGAGAGGATCGTGAATGCATGCGGCATGACGTTCGGCCCTCTCAAAAGCGTTCCCATTGCAAAGACCGCCTTTGTGGTCAAGGATGCGGATACGGCGATAGACGACAGTGTCAAACCCTACGGCACCAAATACTTCAAATTCGAGCTGGAAGATGACCTCACCTGCCTCACCATAGGCTTTGACGCGCCCAAGGGCACTTTTTCATACAGCTTCATCGGATTGCAGAACGGCAAGTGGATGAAGATAGCGAGCGGCACCAAGACCCATTACTCCTACGGAAGAATCCCGCTTCAAGGTTCCAACCGATGGACCACGGTGGTGGCGGTTGTCGGAGGCACCCGCGAGGGCGGAGCATTCAAGGTGTGGGCGGATGCCCGCTGCATCAAGGGAAACTGGACGGGAACCACGAGCACCTATTGTTACGGCGAGTATTTCCGCTTCAATCAGCTGGGAACCTCGTTGACCGGACTCATGATCTGCTACGACATGAGCTGGATCGCGCCATGGTGCAGAGTAAAGGGCACCATCGACGGTTTGAAGGTGACGCTCACCCGCTTTGACTGCAGCAAATGGAGAACCTGCGAGGAGGATTGTTCGGGAAACTACGTCGGTACGATCAACAGCACACGCGATTGTGTTTCGGGAACATACGCGCACGAGAACGGCACGGTTGACCAGTGGATCATGGTGAAGGGCGCTGTGGACCCATCGCTCATCCCCGATGAGTGTCCGCCGTGAGCTCGGATTCCCAAAGGTGAAGGAATTCTTCGGGGCATCGTTGCCGATGCCCGCCTTTGAATCCGAACGGCACAGGCACCCGGGGTGCGCAGGCACGGGGCTCGCTTTGCCCGGCATCGGCGAGCCCCGTATCGCGGAGCGATCCATCAAGGGAATGAGTGAGGTTGAAGGTCTGATCCCGGGCTGAATACGGCTTCGGTTCAGCCCACCCGCCAGCGCGTTCCGGCGGGTGAATCTTCCAGCTGGATGCCCTTTTTCTCGAGCTCTTCACGAAGCCGGTCGGCTTCCGCGAAATTCTTGTCCTGCCTCGCCTGCATGCGCAACTCGATGCAGCGCTCGACCTCCTCTTCCGTGAGGCCGGTGGACTTGATCTTGAGGCTTCTTTGCTCGGCCTGGAAGGCCTCAGGCTCCCGGGTCAGCAGCCCGAGCACCAGGGCGTGGTCCCGGATGGCGTCCGCCCCGGCGCGCGCCAGTGCCGCTGCGGGCCCCTTGAGTTGCTTGCGGCCGAACTTGTCGAGGAATCGCTGCAGGTGGCGTTGCAGGGAAAACAGGTTTCCCAGCGCCTGCGCGGTATTGAAATCGTTGTCCATGGCTTCCCGGAAAGCTCCCGAAAGCGCCGCGATCTGATCGAAGAGCTCCGGGTCCTGCCCGCGCAGGGCCTTCTCCTGGAACGTTTCCTCCGCTCCGGCGGCCGCCCGTTCCTTTACCGCCCCGAGAGTGCCGTACAGCCGTTCCAACCCCTTCTCGGCCTCGCCGATCGTTTCATCGGAGAAATCCACAGGACTGCGGTAGTGCTTGCTCAATACGAAGAAGCGTACCGCTTCCGGATGGACCTTCTGCAGGACGTCCCTGATGGTCAGAAAATTGCCCAGGGACTTGGACATCTTTTCATTGTTGATGTTCACGAAGCCGTTGTGAAGCCAGTAGCGCACGAAGGGCATGCCGAAAGCGGCCTCGCTCTGGGCGATCTCGTTTTCGTGATGGGGAAAGATCAAGTCCTTTCCGCCTCCATGGATGTCGAAGGTCTTTCCCAGAAAGCGGCTGCCCATGGCCGAGCATTCGATGTGCCAGCCCGGCCGTCCCGGTCCCCATGGACTGTCCCAGCTCGGCTCCCCCGGCTTGCTCCCCTTCCAGAGCACGAAGTCCAGGGGGTTGCGCTTCCTGGCGTCCACCTCGACCCGCGCACCCGCCAGCATGTCTTCGATCTGCCGCCCCGAAAGCTTCCCGTAGGCGGGAAACTTCTCGATCTCGAAGAACACGTCCGCGCCGGCCTGGTAAGCAATCCCCTTGTCCATGAGCACCCCGATGATCTCGATCATGCCGGGGACGTTTTCCGTCGCCAGCGGTTCGAGGTCCGGGCGCAGCACCCCAAGCGCATCCATGTCCTCGTAGAAAGCGGCGATGTAGCGTTCCGCAATGCTCCTGCAGTCGGTACCCGCGTCATTGGCGCGGCGAATGATCTTGTCGTCCACGTCGGTGAAGTTCCGCACGTAGGTGACTTCAAACCCCAGGAACCCGAGGTAACGATATATGACATCGAAAACGATGGCGGAACGGGCATGGCCGATGTGAGAGAGGTCGTAGACCGTGACCCCGCAAACGTAGAACTTCACCTTCCCCGGTTCCAGGGGGATGAATTCCTCTTTGCTTTTGGTCAGGGTGTTGTAAACGTGCAAAACCATGGATCGTGTGTCTCCTTCCCACCCGTTCGTCGCGCCGCAAAATCGACGCCCCGGATGTTCCACCAATGCCCCGGACCGATTCGATGCAGGATGTTCCGCGCAACGAACGGAGGCGGAATCCCGACCGTTTCGGCATCGTGCCCGCCGCGGGTGCAAACGATCGGCGACGCATAAGACCTCCGCTCCGCTCCGTCCCTCCCGGCTTCCCGGGAAGTGCCTGTTCGCGCTCCGTTTTCCGGCCGTCTTTGCCGGCGGAACGCGGGAACTTGCCGGAGTTTCCGGTACGAGGCCGGCTTCAGGGGATGCTTCGATGCCGGCCACCGCGCCCCATCCGCACTCATCGGCCGTCGCTCCTCAGCAGCACCACGGCATATGCGGCAACACCTTCCTCGCGTCCGGCGAACCCGAGCTTCTCGGTCGTGGTGGCCTTGACGTTGACGGAGGAAACGGGCAGAGCCGTCGCACGGCCGATTTCTTCAGCCATCCGGGCGATGTAGGGCGCCAGGCGCGGTTTCTGCAACACCAGTGTCGTATCGATGTTTGCGATCCGGAACCCCGCGCGACGGACGAGCTCCACCGTCTGCCGGAGCAGCAGCAGGCTCGATATCCCCTTGAAGCGCGGATCGGTGTCGGGGAAATGCCGTCCGATATCCCCCAGCGCCGCGCCCCCCAGGAGGGCGTCACAGATGGCATGCAGCAGCACGTCCGCATCCGAATGACCGAGCAGCCCGCGATCGTGCGGAACCTCCACCCCCCCGAGCACCAGGGGGCGTCCCTCGACAAATGCATGCACGTCGTATCCGAATCCCACCCGCATTCATTCCCTCCCGGAGATTTTTCCCGCGGGCCCACCGGACCGGGACAGAAACCACTGCGCCCAGTCCAGGTCTTCGGGAGTGGTGACCTTGACGTTGGTGCGCTCTCCGAGAACCACGGACACGGGCAGGTTCAACCGTTCCACGAAGGAGGCGTCGTCGGTTCCCACCCAGCCCCGCTCGACGGCCGCTTCATAGGCACTGGTAATGATATCCCGTCGGAACACCTGGGGAGTCTGCACCAGCCAGATCTCCTCCCGGTTCAGGGTTTCGACCACGGTCCCGCCCTGGCTCCGCTTCACGGTATCGGTGACGGGGACCGCCGCGATGGCGGCACCCGTAAGTTGAGCCGTCTTCCAGGCGGCTTCGAGGAGCGCGGACGAAACGAAAGGCCGGACCCCGTCGTGGATGAGCACCCAACCGCATTCATCCGGGAGGCTTCGCAGACCGTTGAGCACGCTGTCCTGCCTCTCGGCCCCGCCGGCCGCGACCGTGACGGAAGGATGACCGCATACCAGGCCGCGCGCCTCATCCTGGAAGTCCTCCGGAACCAGGAGATAGGTCTGCGCGAGGAACGGCGCGGCGGCAAGGGCATCCAGCGTGTGGAGCAGGATGGACCGGCCGGCGATCTCCAGGAACTGCTTGGGCCTGTCTCTTCCCATCCTCAAGCCGCGTCCCGCCGCGGGGACAATTGCACATGTCGTCGACATACGAAATCCGTGAAGAAAAAAAGGAATTTGGAGCAGCCCATAAGCCGGGTTCTGTTCCCCTCGAACGCCCGCAGGCGACGAAAGGCAATGATCATTCCTCTAGTCCCGCCGTTGCCGGCGGGATCAAGCAACCTACCCGAGAGCCTCGGACGGGCAGCCCTCAAACGCTCTCCTATTCGGTCTTGCTCCGGGTGGGGCTTGCCTAGCTCCCGATGTCACCATCGGGACTGGTGAGCTCTTACCTCACCGTTTCACCCTTACCCTGCGCAATGCAGGGCGGTTTGCTTTCTGTGGCGCTATCCTCCCCGTCACCGGGACTGGGCGTTACCCAGCACCCTGCCCTGTGGAGCCCGGACTTTCCTCCGATCCCGCACGGAACCGGCGATCATTTGTTCTACTCCAAATTCCCAATTTATTAGTTAATCATATATTCATAACGATGGCAATTTCGTGCCGCCGTTCACGGGTCCAAATAACAGAGCCGGGGGGATATTGCAACACTGAAGCGCACCCGGAACCGTTTCGGCGGTTCCGTTCCCCGTTCGTGCAGACCGGCCGGGCGGGCTCAGTCCGGCAGGCCGAGCGCCCGTTGCGCATCCCGCGTCAGATTGTTCAGCGATGCCTCGAGCTCCAGGCGCAATTCCTCGAGACGTTCCGGGCTGACATCCCTCTGAACGATCAGCGGCGGGCCGAAAGCCGCCACGATGCGTGCAAAAGGCTTCGGAAGAACCGTGCGGTCCCAGCTCCGGAACCGCCAACAGGGTCTGGCCGCGACGCTGACGGGCAGGATCGGCGCTCCGGAGTACCGGGCGAGCAGGAGGATGCCTTTCTGGGCGATCCGTGGCGGTCCCTGCGAGCCGTCGGCGATGAATCCCCCGCCGTAGGATGACTGCAAGGCATCGATGAGGCCCTTGAGGGCAGCACCGCCGCCCTTGCCGGGCGACCCCCGGAAACACCGCATTCCGAGACGCTCGGCCACTCGTGCCGCAAGCTCGCCATCCCTGCTTCGACTCGCCATGGTCACCACGTTCAGGTCCCTGTAGTGATAGACCACCGTGGGAAAGGCAAAGTGCCAGCAGGTGGCGATTCCCGGCCCCGGCAACCCCTTCACGAAATCTTCATGTTCCCGGCCGAGAGTGGTAATATGGCAGGTACGGTAAAGAAGTCGCAGCATCGCGGCTATGAGCGCCGGCAGGAAAGGCAGCTTCCCGACAACGTCGATGCGGGAACTCCCGCCTCCACCGGGCCGGTGTCGTTTATCACGGCTCATGAGATTCACCCTCGTCGATCCGAAAGGGAACGTTGCAATGCAGAAACGCAACATAGCATTGATCGGCTTCCGCGCAACAGGGAAAAGCACCGTCGGGAGGCTCCTGGCCAGGGAGTTGGGCTTCACCTTCATCGACATGGACCGGCACCTGACCGGAACCTTCGGTCGCGACATCCAATGCTGGGTACGTACCCATGGCTGGAAATCGTTCCGGGAAGAGGAATCCCGGCTTCTCAAGGCTCTTGCCGGCGGCGCCGACCTCGTGGTGGCCACGGGCGGCGGAATTATCCTGGACCCGGCCAATTGCGAAATCCTTCGCGCGCACTTTGTCGTCGTCTGGCTGACGGCCTCCAGGGAAACCATTCTCCAACGTCTCGCACGGGACCCCAATACCATCCATGACCGTCCCCCCCTGACCGATCTGTCCCCCGCCCTGGAGGTGGAACAGCTCCTCGAAGAACGGTCTCCTCTCTACGCCCGGACGGCGGACCTCACCCTTTCCACCGATCTCCTGGCGCCGCCGGAGGTGGTGTCCGCCATCGCGAAATTCGTTTCTAGCTGATTTTCCACAAGAGATACCCCCGCTCTCCCCGCTCGCTTCCCCAACCGGTTTCGATGCCTCCTCAAGCGCCCGACAGACCCGGCCCTCTCTTTGCCATTCCCGCCCACAATCGGAAGTCGCAAGTCCTCAATGGATTGCGAAGCCTTCGTGGTCATTCCCTCAAACCGCCATAGCCCATCGACTCGCGACATCAGACAAAAGTCATCTGCATCAACCCAGTCAAGATCGGCCCCCGGAAAGACCTCGTGGACATCAGTCGATTCCGGCACTGCGTCGACATTCGTTCACCAATCGGAACCAATCTCCAAATTAGCATGAAACATAAAAATGTGATCTGGCATGACATTTTCTCGAAATCGCCATGATGCGTGATCCCGTGATGAAGCCCGGACATCGTCAGATTCATCTCCGCCGGCCTGGAGTCCGGACAGGCTCTTTGGAGCCCGTATTTCACCTGGATAGCCACCCTCTCTATTTGAAGAATCAGGCATTCCATTGTTTTCCCGGTTCACTCAGATTTCACTCAATCTGGAATCCCATGCGGAGTGAGAGAATCGGTACGATCATGACAGGAGAATACAGGTGTTCATTGACTGTTTTGGCTGCTTTGCCACATTTTTTCGATCAGAGTTCGAGTCTGTTTTTGAGTGTAAAGATTAAAAATTTTTAAATTTAGAGTATGAAAAGTTTTCCGATTGATAAGCAGATACGTATATCTCTATAATCCATAACTCATAAACCGAAGGGATGGAAGAATCATGTACAAGAAAATCGCAGTAATAGGCTTGATGATCATCTGTGTCTCACTGATGGCGCCTCTGTCCTATGCGCAGGAATTGAAGATAGGGGTTTTGGCCAACCGTGGGGCCGCCAGAGCGCTACGCGAATGGAACGCCACGGCCGAACACCTTACAGCCGCCATCGGCAAGCCTTTCGCCATTGTCCCCTTGACTTACGAGCAACTGCCCGAATGGACCAAAGACAAGAAAATCGATTTCGTCTGCGGCAATCCGGCGATGTTCGCCGAGATGAACAAGCTGTACGGCGTGCAGGCAATCGCGACGATCATCAATCAATACAAGGGCAACCAGATGGACCAGATGGCCGGAACGATTCTGGTCAGGCGGGACAGTCCCATCATGAGCGTGCAGGACATGAAGGGCAAGGAATTCGGCACCGCCGCGAAAAATGCGTTCGGCGGCTGGCTGATGACCGAGCGCGTGCTGGTGGAAGCCGGCATGAACCCGCGCCAGGATGTGGTCCTCCGGGAACTGCACACGCACGACAATGTCATCTATGCCATCATGAACAAAGCCGTTGCCGCCGGGTCGGTTCGCTCCGGATCGCTTGAAAAGATGCTCGATGAAGGAAAGGTCAAGCCGGAGGATTTCAGGGTCATCAATCAGCGCAATGACGGTTTTCCTTTGATGCATTCCACCAGGCTCTACCCCGAGTACCCGATGGGCGCCTGCGGGCATGTTCCGACTGCCCTGAGGGAGCAGGTGACAAAAGCGCTGATCGCCATAGGGCCGAACGACCCCGCGGCCAAGAACGCGAAGATTGTGGGCTGGAAGGCTGCACTGGACTATACACCGGTGGTCGAATGTCTCACCGTCGTCAAGTACGGCGCTTTTGGCCGGTGAGACCGGGCACGGGCAAACCGGGTCGCCGATTATCGCGGCCGGCCGCCCTGCTGTTTGAACTTGATGCGAGCGATCGGTTCCGCCGTGACCTCTTCCGAGCTTGAGGGAGCGCGCGGCGAGAGGGCCGTTATCGGCGGCCGAATCGCTCGACCCGGGTTGGATTCTTCGGACGATGCTCGATTTCGTCGGGGGGATGAACCTGTCCTGCCTCGTCGTGCGGATCTTCATTCTCTTACTGATGCTCATGGCCAACTCGACGCAGTATTCCGTCTCGGGATGGAGACGAGGAACCGCGGGTGTGTTCCTCCCGGTGCGCGGCACTGGAGCGACTGTCCCGTCGGCGCATTGTCGATGGTCCCTCCGGGGCCGATCTATTCCAGGGAGGGTTTCGAGTGTGCACAACAACGACGGAGCCGGTGGGGATTTCTCAACGGAGTGTCCCGGATGAAGGGTCGACGGGGGTGGGCGCGGCAGTCCTCTTCTCAGCCTTCCCTCGGAGAGGGAAGGGTCCCGCGTGGGCGAGTCGCCGTTCCCGTTTGCCGAAGATGGAATTGAGCGGGATCGAGGGTCTCCCATTGGGTAAGCCCCTTCGGGGATTCCAAATCCGGCCGGGTTCGGACGCCGAATCCCCGAAAACCTGCGCCGACCGGGCCGCCGCGCTCGGGGCGAATCCGATCCCCAGTCTGGCGCCGGAGCCCTTGAGGGCGTTTGTCGATGGGCGTTTGCACGCTCTTTCACCATGGACGCGTGAACGGGGAGAATGCGAAGGGATTTTCAAGAGTCAATATTAAATTTCTTTAAGTTCGGCCGATCTGCGGCCGATAAACGCTGTAGAGCCGTCGGTCCCTGCGGCTCTGTCGGTGCCGGGAAGGTTATCGGTAACTAACGACGAAGTTGAACTGCCGGCACCGACGATCGTTTGTGTTTGACTGCTTCATTGAAGAGACGAAGCAGGTCGGGCCCTGATGGTCACGGCGTCAACGGATGCTGCGGCTCGGAACGGCTGGACGGCCGTCCGGAAGGAAGCCATGCATTGCGCTCCGGTGGTCGCGTGCCTGGACGCTGTGAGATACGGGGCCTTTGCCGACCGGGCCGGTGCGGCCTTGAGGCACATAAGGGATTGCTGGGCCGGGGCGGGGCGATATGCCCGCCGCTGCAATTCCATTGCGGGGAAACACGAAAACGTCAGTGCATGTCTTCGACCGAGATCGGATCAAGCTTCTAATGTCCATGCAGTCTGGATCGGATACGGGAACGGGAACAAGCCAATGACCGTGCCCGGGAACGATTCGTATTCTTTGACCGCGATTGCGGGCCCACGGCGAGACCGGGAAACCCCGGACGAGCTTGCACGGAGGAGCGCAGTCGCAGGAGGGAAATCCTCGCCGCGCGCTCGGACCGGCTCGGCGGCGGTGCTGCTGTTTCCCGCAGACATTGCGGGAAAGTGACGGGAACCGGGGGAGGGTTCCGATGGTGGGATCGTTATGGAGCGGAACGGAACATTTGCCTGGAATCCAGCAGATTCTCGAGGCGTTCTGGGAGCTGGCGAACAACGGTGTTCTGCTGCGATACACCGTGGCCAGCCTGTTCCGCGTCACCGTCGGGTTTTACCTGGCCGTGCTTCTGGCGGTACCGCTGGGGCTTCTGCTGGGGCGGCAGGCGTTGATCCACCAGTGCACAAACCCGGTCATCCAGTTCTTGCGGCCGATTTCTCCCCTGGCGTGGATCCCCTTTGCCATGCTCTGGTTCGGAATCGGGGACAAACCCGCGCTCTTCATCATCTTCATCGCCAGCTTCTTCCCGATGCTCATTTCCACGGTCAAAGCCGCCGCATCGATTCACCCCATGTACTTCCAGGTTGCGGCAAACCTTCAATTCAGCGTTTGGGAATCGGTCTATTACGTGATCCTGCCGGCATGTCTGCCGGGCATCGTGCTGGCTTTGAGAGTGACCCTGGGCGTTTCCTGGATGGTGGTGGTGGCGGCGGAGATGATCGCGGTAAAGAGCGGCCTCGGCTATCTCATCATCGACGCCCGCAACGCCCTTCGCCTGGACTACGTGGTTGTGGCCATGATCACCATTGGAGTGATCGGTTTGCTGCTCGACTATTTCATGACGAAGCTCGAGGGCATGGAAGCCGTGAGGTGGAGACTTGAGCAAAAGTAAGATCAAGATCGATCGCGTGACGGTTGAGTACGGGAACAACGTGAAGCGTTCCTGGTTCGGACTTCGCAAGACACAACCGTCTCCGTGCGAAGTCGGCGGGCGAGTTGTCCTGAAAGACATCAGCCTCGAGATTCAACACGGTGAGTTCGTCAGCATTCTCGGTCACTCGGGGTGCGGCAAGTCCACGCTGCTCAAGATCATCGCAGGCTTTTCCACGCCTTCCACGGGCAAGGTGTGGATCGACGGCGAGGAAGTCGTCGGACCTCGCCCGGACCATGTTTTCGTCTTCCAGGAAGGCGCGCTGTTTCCATGGCTCACCATCGGGGAAAATGTCGCCATGGCCCTGCGTTCGGTAAAAGACGCCAGGGAACGTCAAAGCAAGGCTCAGGAGTACCTGGCGCTGGTGGCCCTGGAAGGGGTCGAGAACTACTACCCTTACATGCTGTCCGGAGGAATGAAGCAACGGGCCGAGATCGCCCGGGCGCTCGCCGCCCAGCCCGATATCCTTCTGATGGACGAACCGTTCTCGGGACTCGATCATCTCACCCGCCTGCACCTGCGGGAAGAGATGCTCTACCTGCACATCATGCTGAAGGATACGACCATTCTGTTCGTGACGCATGACATCGACGAGGCGTTGCAGCTGAGCAACCGGTTGATCATTTTGAGCGAGCCGCCGGCGCAGGTGAAATGCGTCCGGTCGATCAAGGTGCCTCATCCGCGCAATCTGGCCTCCGAGGATCTGAGCGATCTCAGGGCCAACATCTATCACCATCTCGGGGTTCATACAGCCATATGATCTTGAATTTCCTACAACAATTACCGGCTGCGCTGCGCATTGCCGTCATTGCCATTGGCTGGGTGATCCTCGTCGGCGGTATGCACTTCTTCCTGAATGGAGAACGGCCCCCGGCAAACCACGTCCTCATGGGCTACATGCCGGTGATCACCAACCTGGCCGCTCCCGTGGTGGACTATGCGACCAGAGCGGCGAATGTGCGCTTCGAGGCGCTGAAATTCGGCTCGTTTGCGGAAATGTCCGAGGCGTTCCGATCCGGGCATATCCAGGCAGCTTTCATTATCGCACCGCTGGCGGTGGCTCTGCATCAGCAGGGGGTGCCCCTGAAGGTCGTTTATATCGGCAACCGGCATGAAAGCACCCTGGTGCAGAGGAAAGACCTCCAATGCCGTTCGCTCTCGGAAATGCGAGGAAAAACCGTGGCAGTCCCGATCCGGTACTCGGGCCATTTGCTCGCCGTCAAACGCTATTTGCGCGAGCAGGGTATGGACCCCGAGTGCATCCGTCTCGTGGAAATCCCCCCGCCCGATATGCCCGCCGCATTGTCGACCGGCGGCATCGACGGGTACTTCGTCGGGGAACCTTTCGCGAGCAAGGCGCTGGTGAGCGGGATAGCCACCCGGCTGGTGGACGTGGAGGCAATCTGGCCGAAGTTCATTTGTAACCTCATGATCGTCCGGGATGACCTCGTCCGCGATCATCCCGATTGGGTACAAACCCTGGTTACGGCCTCGGTGCGGTCCGGATTCTGGGCAAGGGACCATATCGAGGACGCCGTTGCCCTGGCGACCCGTTATTGGGGACAGGACCCGAAGGTTGTCTCGTACGCGTTTGAGCACCCTCCCGGCCGGGTCCGCTTCGACCTGTATACTCCGGCGGTGGAGGAAATGGAGCAGGTGGCCGAGGAGATGCGGTCCGCCGGACTGCTCGACGGGCGGCCCGATCTCTCGGCGATGGTGGAGGACCGGTTTGCCCGGGCGGTCAAAGTCGAAAAGGTTTCTTCGGTGGACAAGGTTCTCGTGCAGTGAGTGCGGTCCGGGCAAACCATACCCGGAGCCCATGGCCCGCGGTTCCAACCGCCGGCGTTTCCTCGGGTCGATACCGAGCGAGGTTAACTCTCAACAGGCTTGAAAAAACATGAACGTCCTGCTGCTGGATCCGCAACAAAAATACGCTGAACGACTCCGCGACCTGTCTTCGGTCGTCGAGGGCGCCAATGTGATCAGCGCTGACGAAATCCGCATCTGTCCTTCGGATTCCGCAAACATCGACATCATCGTGGCCGGCTACGACCGGGCCGACCCGAGAACGCTCGACGCGTTGCTCGAGTGGCGGTCGCATCCTCACACATACCTCGTTCCCTGTTGGATACTTGCCGACGCACGGTCCTTCGAGGTGGTCTGCCAGTGGCCCCGCCTGTCCGTAGACCGTTTCGATGAGCAACTCGATATACCGGCCTTCTGCAGTTGGCTGGAAACCGTGGCCGAATGGCAGCAAAACCGCATGCAACTCCCGGGGACCAATCGCTTCATTTCGCACAGTCCCCTGGAGCTCACCACCTCCCTGGCCCTGCGAAAAGCCAGCGGGAAACTGTCCTTGTTCGACGAGGAAGGGGGCGAGGGCGCTTTCCTGTTGCGCGACGGCTATTTGACCGGCTCGACGCTGAAACACCTCTCGGGAACGGAAGCCTTCCTCGAGTTCCTCACCTGGTCGAAGGGGAGCTATCTGTGGGAACCGCTGGACACGATCGAGTTCACCGACCAGAGCAGTCCGATCGAGTTCATGTTTCACGAAGCCCTGAAGCAGTTCCGCGAAGCCAACCTTCTCCATCATTTCGTTCCGGATTTGAATCGTTCTCTTACAAAGACGGAATCGGAATCGGCGCTTGACGACGGGGCCGTGTACTATTTCGCCGAACTGAAGGTGCTTTACAACCTCATAGACGGCAAGGCCACCGTTCGGCAGGTTGTCGAAGCCTCCCCGCTGTCCCAGCTTCGCACCCTGTGCTGTCTGTCGAAGTGGTTCTCGCTGGGCGACGTGGCAGTGGTACCCGAAGAAAGCCCGATCCCCAGGAGGGGCCTGCTCATCGTCGATGACTCCCACCTCATGTGCAAAGCGTTGCGGGATGTTTTCGCCAAGGATCCCCGCTTCGAGGTGCTCGGATTCGCCCATGACGGACTCCAGGCATTGGAGCTCATCGAGCAGCTCAAGCCCGACGTCTTGACGCTGGACATGCAGATGCCCCGCATGGACGGGCTGACCGCGCTCAAACACATCATGATCCGCGATCCCAGGCCGGTGGTCGTGGTCAGTGCCTTCACAAAGGAAACGTCCCTGCTGACTTACCAGTCCTTCAAGTACGGCGCCGTGGATGTCTTGACCAAGCCGTCCGGAGGCAATCCCGGTTCCAGGGAACATGAAAGCCGCCTCATCCGCGACCGGGTCGCCCAGGCTTCCTGCGTGCGCATCGAGGCGGCTCAGTACATTCGCAGCGGCGGACGGAGCAAGCCCGTTGAGAAAAACGGCGCATCCTCTTCGGATGCGCGCGACCGGGCAGAGCACGCGTCGAATGGGCTCGCGGTCATCCTGTGTGGCTCGGGAGGTTTTCCGTCTCTGCTGAAGATGCTTTTCTCCATCGAGAGAACCGATCGCCTTCCCACGCTGCTGGGTGGCATCGAATTGTCCAAAAAGGCCGTGGAATCCATGGTGCCCAACATGGAGAAGGACTCCTCCATCAGGATGACGGAACTGACGCCGCCGGGCGGAATCCTGCTGCCGAACAGTTCCTACCTCTTCTCATGCGAAGACTCCTTTCACCTCGTCAGGGAGAACGACCAAACCATGGCCCGATGCGACCAGGAAAGCGCGACCGAGCATCGGCCCTTCGATCGTCTGCTCTTCAGCCTCGGGGACGGTTTCGGGGAGCATGCCATGGCGGTTCTGCTCTCCGGTACGGGCCACGATGGAATTGAAGGCATGGAACATGTGCGAAGAGCGGGAGGAAAGACGTACGTGCTGTCACCCGAGGCATGTCTCGAACCCGACCTGCCCGGCAGGATATTGCAGTACGGCTTTGCGCAGGAAGTGAAATCGGCATCGGAGCTGGCATCACTCCTGCAAAACGTGGGAAGCGAAAACGGCAAATGATGATCCGGTGTTGGTGTCTCGCAGGAAAAAGTTCCGAAACCCCGCGATGGCGTTGGAGCAGAGTTGAACCTGTACACGAGGAACAAGTGAAGATTGCGAATGGAAGCGGATACGGTTTGAGCGCCCCGCGCACGTGGAAGATTTCTCCAGCCGCGGCCGGCGTTCGCTCATCAGCGGTGAACTTTTCAGTTTCGGGCCTGCATTGTCGGTCACGCCGATGTTCCATGAACACCCCCTCCCCCTTGATGCAAGAAAAGGGGTTGGGAAAAGAGGTTTTGCCGAGCACCCTGCCCTGTTTCTTGCACCAGGGGGGGAAGGAGTTGGACTCCTCGGCTGACAACGATCCGGTGTCGGCACCGAAATGCTTGAGACAGGGAGGAAAACGATGAGATTACCTTCTCTTCTATCAAGGGTACCGCATACCCAGGAAGAAATGATCCAAACCAAACAGCTGGTCAGCTTTCGCATCGGCGAGGAGGAATTCGGGGTGGACATCCTGATGGTGCAGGAGATCATTCGACTGCCGACCATCACGCCCATACCCAACGCGCCTGAATCCATCCTTGGAATGATCAATCTGCGCGGCAAGATCATTCCCATCATCGATTTGAGGCAGAGGCTTCGAATCCGGGGGAACATGCCCACCGCAAACGACCGTAGAACCCGAATCCTGATCGTGGAAATGGCCGGTCACGTGACGGGCTTCATCGTGGATTCGGTGTCCGAGGTCATGAAGGTGGAGGTGAGTCAAATCGAACCCACTCCCCATTTGGTGGTCTCCAGCATCGACGCGGTCTACATCCAGGGGGTCATCAAGTTGCCCAACCGGCTCATCATTCTTCTGGATTTCCGCCAGATCCTGAAGCCGCAGGAGGAAAGGGAACTGGCCCTGCTCGACAAGAAGGTCATAGCGGGAGATCTTCCGGCCCCCGCTCAGGAATCGGATAGTGTGTAGACTCTTGCGAATAGAATATTGAGTGAAATCGAACACCCAGAGGGAGGTTTTCAGCCATGATCGGGAGAGATTTTTTCACACGGTCTTTGAGGAACAAGCTGGTGGGGACCATGTTGGCCATCACCATCATACCAATTCTCGCTCTCAGTTACTTGAACTACAACTACATGGCCAAACAGATCGAGGAAGACATGGACGCCCGTCTGTCCGCCAACTCGCGTCGTATCTCCCTGCAGTTCGACATGTCCATGAACGACAGAATCCTGGAAGCCGCATCCTGGGCGTCGGTCGACGTCATTCACACCGCGACGGAGATCGGCGGCGGGCAGGCCGGCGCCAACATTTTTCTCGAGAACGTCGTGAAGAGTTTCGGTACGTTCGACATGGTGAACATCCTGGATCGTTCCGGAACGTGCATCGCGTCCAACTTGCCACAGGCGATCAAGATGAATTTCAACGATCAGAAGTGGTTCAAGGACGCCATGCAGGGCAAGGAACAGGTCTCCGATCCCGGCGTCGATGCGACCATCAAGCAATTGTTTCCGGCATCCAACGGCTGGACGATGATCATCGCCGAACCCGTCATCATCCAGAATGAAGTGCGCGGCGTACTGGCGGCATACATCAAGTGGGAAACGGTCAACAACGTCTTGCAGGCCATGCCGGTTTCGAACTCCGGTTATACCTACCTGGTCGACGCGACCGACCACATGCTGCTCGCTCACGGCCAAACCCGGGAACTCATGGGCTTGAAACTGAACGACCCCAAAATCAACGTCCCCATGGTTATCGCCGCCTACCAGGCCAAACCGGTCGGCTCCATCATTTACGAATTCACCAACCCTCAGACCAAAGTCACGGCTCACCGCGCGGTCGGTTTCGCGCGGTCGGAAGGTTACGGACGATTCAAGAAACCCTGGGTTGTGTGTACCGGTGCTGAATACTCCGAAATCTTCAAGGCGCTGCCGGAACAAAGAAACAGAAGCTTCATCTTCGCCACGGTATTCGGTCTGTTCGTCGCCCTCGTCACCGTTTTCATGTCCGGAAGAATCACCAGGCCGATCCTGGAAGCCGCCAACACCATGGGCGCGGTAACCGCCAATCTTGATTTCACCCAGACCGTTAAAGTGAGGGGTCGCGACGAAATCGCCCGAATGGGTGAGACCTTCAACACCATGGTGGCCAAGCTGCGCGACACATTCGGCACCATCGTTCAGGGCAACCGGCAGGTGTCGTCGGCGGTGGAGCGCGTGAAGGAAATTTCCGGGCGGATCGTGACCAACGCAACGGAGCAGAGCCGCAGAGCTCAAGACGTGCTCAACCGAATTGAAACCATGGGACAGACCGCGAGCGAGGTTCAGTTGAACGCCAAGGAAAGCCAGCAATCCTACGGCGACACCGCGGTATCGATCACCCAGTTGACCACGAGTATCCAGGAAATCGCGAAGATGGCCCAGTCACAGGCGGCGCTGGTGGAAGAAGCCAGGGACATCGTCGGACTCATGGGTGAGACGGCCCAGCAGGTCGCGGGGCGCGCCAACCAGCAGCAGTCGTCCGCCGAGCAGACGGCCCTCGCCGCCCAGAGCATGACCGCGTCCATCGGTGACGTCGCCAACAAAGCCTCCCAGGCCGACCGCCAGTCGGAAGTGTCCTACCAGGCAGCCGTTGAGGGCCGCAAGGCGGTTGAGCAGGTGGTGCTCGGTATGCAGAGTATTGCTGAAAGCTCCGAGCAGATCACGGAAATCATCGAGGTTATTTCGGACATTGCCGACCAGACCAACCTGCTCGCTCTGAACGCCGCCATCGAGGCCGCGCGCGCCGGAGAACACGGACGTGGTTTCGCGGTCGTTGCCGAGGAAGTGCGCAAGCTGGCTGAACGGACGGCGGAGTCCACCAAGGAGATTTCCGGTCTGATCAAGAACTCAGGGGAACGCGTCAAGGAAGGAGCGGAGCTGGCCGGATCGAGCCAGAAGGCGCTGGCCAACATCGTTGACGCCGTCGGTCAGACCACCGGTCTCATCAAGGAAATCGACCAGGCGACTTCGGAACAAAGAAAGAACATCTTGCAGGTCGCGGAGGCAATGGAGCGGCTGAGAGGTCTCGCCAACGAAATCTCCGGCCTCACATCGGAACAGGGCAAACGCCGCGAGCGCGCCGGAAACATCATGCAGGACGTGTATCAACTGTCTCAGAGCGTTTCGACTTCCACCCAGGACCAGGTGCGAAGCGCCGACCAGGTGATGCAGGACGTTATGAACGCCAACAAACGCGCGGAAAACATCACCAACATGACCACGGCGCAGAGAGAACGCAGCCAGGCGCTGCAGCAGATCATGCAGGAAATGAGCAATACCGCCTTGACCAACGCCTCGGGCGCCAAGAACTCCCAGCAGTTCTCCGACCGTCTTGCGGAAGTTATGGCGGACTTCTCCATCTTGATCGCCCAGTTCAGAATCGAACAAAGCGGTGGAGACGGAGATGGGCGTCCCAAGTTGAGGACCGTTGCGCAACCGTCCGTCCAGGCGGTTTCCGACGAGCTGAACCTCAATTCCTGATCCCTGCATGGCATTGTATGCAACGACGGTCGTCGGGCGACAGCCCGGCGGCCGTCCCCGGGTGTACCGTGAAATCCGGAGCCTTGAACGTGAGGATTTTACGTAGAAAGAGTCACACAAATGCCAAAACGTATTCTGGTTGTAGATGATTCGAACCTGATGAGGCATTGCATCGTTCAGTGCCTCTCGGACGCCGGCCACCAGGTCGTCGGTAAAGCCCGGGACGGGAACGAAGCCGTGGCACTGTACAAGCAACTGCGTCCGGATGTGGTCACCATGGACGTCACCATGCGGGGCAAGGACGGCATCTCAGCCGCCAGGGATATCCTTGAGCTCAATCCGGAAGCATTAATCATTTTTTACACTCTACTCGATTCTCCGAATATGGAAGCTCAACTTCAAAACATCGCGATAATGAAAGTGATCAAAAAAGGGGATGAAGAGGAGCTTCTTCGTACTTTGGCAGCTTTGGATTAAAGGACTCCTGCTGCTGGGCGGTTTTCTTGTCCGGCGCATGCGGGAGTTCACTGTAATCATGAATGATATGATGGTCGACTTGACCGTGGTTGAGTTTTGTGCGGCTTGTCGCATGCAACGGTTGCCACGGGAAAGGACAAATCGACCGGAGAATGAGGCTCATATGGCAGAATCCCAAGACTTCCTGCAGGAATATGTGGAAGAGGTCAAGGAGCATCTCCAGGAATTGGAGCATTCCCTTCTCGTTCTGGAAAAGGAAGGGACCAACAAGGAAGAAATCAATCAGATATTCCGGGCGGCCCATAGTATCAAAGGTGCTTCCGCATATATGGGGCTCGAGGGACTGGCCAACCTCACTCACCGACTCGAAAGCCTGATCAGTGAAATCCAGAGCCAGTCGCGACCTGTGCCGCCCGAAGGCATAACCGTCATGCTTTCCTGCGTCGACTTCGTCGCAAACGCGGTGAGACACTTGCAGGAAACCGGCATGGAACCTGCCTTACCGGAGTCTCTGCTCGAAGACCTGCACGATGTGCTCTCCCTGAGGGAGGCGGAACCCGAGGTGCCGCCGCCTTTACCGGACGAGCCCGTTGGAGTTGTCCCGGAGCCGGACGCATCGGCTGCGGTCAGTCCCATGACAATGCGGGAAGAATTCGACCAGGTGCGGCTGGATATCGGCAGTGAGGATCTGGACGCGGCTCTCGACGAGATGAACGGGCTCATAGAAAAACACCGGCAGTCCGGCCAATCCCTCGACGCGGAGGAATCGCTTCCATTGGAGGCAACCGAATCCGAAGGCGCTTTCCACCGAGCGGAGGACTTCCCCCGCAAAGAGGTGTCTTCCGAACCCGGCTTCGATGAGACTGAGGCCTGCCTGCGGGAAGAGGAACAGCCCGCACGGTCACTTGATGAGATGGAAGAAATCCAGGAGGAGGACCAGGAACTCTACAAGATATTCCTCAAAGCGTTCTCCGAAGGACTGACCGAAATCGGCGGAATCCTGGAATCGTCCACCGGAGATTCCCTGCCGGAGGCCGACGCCGATGGCGTCCGAGACATCATCCGGCGGCTCATCGCCTCTTCCCAGTACATGGACTACGAGAAGCTGGCCGCCGCCCTGTCGGAATGGGAGAACAAGATGAACAGGCTCGGCAAAGCCGCTCCCGCTAACCAGAGAGCGCCCGTGCAAGAGCTGTTCGAATCTCACCGCCGGCGTTTCCGGGACATACTGCCGGGTCTGAGGCAGCTGTCGGATGGGGATTCCGGGAAGGGAATGCCTGAAGATACGGGAGCGTCTCCCGAAGAAGATGAGGAACTCTTCTCCATTTTTTCGGATTCCTTTCGCGAGGCCTTCGCGGAACTGGCGAATCGAATCACCATTTCTCACGAATCGATCCTGTCCCCGGACGAGCTCGAGGCATCCCGCAGCATCATCAAACGGATGATCATGTCGTCCCAGTACATGGATTATCAGGACGTCGCCAACGCCCTGATCGAAATGGACGAATCCATCCTCAACACCTCGCGGCAGAACGGTGCGCACGGGGAGTTTCTTCTCGCCCAGCTCAACGATTACGGCGCGCGGCTGCAGAAAATGATTCCCGGCCTGGAACTGCCGTTTCCACTTCGTCCCGATGAATCGCCCCAGGCTCCCCGCGAGGGGATGAGCGAGGAGGACGGCGAGCTTCTCACCATCTTTCTCGATTCGTTTCGGGAGCTTTATTCCAAACTCCACGTCCTGATCCCGGAGGCACCGGGGGAGTTCCTCTCCGCAGAGAACTTCGAGCAATGCCTCGAGCTCTTCAAACGGTTGAAATCCTCCTCACAGTATATGGACTATGAAGAGGTTTTGAATCTCGTCAATGAACTGGAAATCAACTTTCAACACTCGCACCTGTCCGGGCTGGGGGATGGCCAGACGTTGTCGGAGTTGCTGCATCGTTACGGGAAGCGGTTGGAGAATGCGCTTCCAGGTCTGGCGCAGCTTTCACCCACCGCGGAAGCGGTTCCCGAATCGGCGCCGGCCGGTGAATCCGTGACGGCCCTCGACACGGGGATCGACCAGATCGATTTGCTCATTACCCCGGACCAGGTAATGCCCGAGAACCTGTCAGCGGACGATATCGCGCCCGAGGCTCCCGTACCCGACACCAAGCCTCCGGTGGTCCCGAGTGTCGCCGGAAACAAAAAAGAGCCCAAACCGGACCTGCCTGCCAAGTCCACTGAGAAAAAACAGCAGAAAGGCCGTGTTGTAACGGTTGCTGAAGAAATAGCCCCGTCTTCGACTCTGCGCGTGGATGCGCAGAAGGTGGACCAGTTGCTCAACCAGGTTGGAGAACTGGTGGTGACGAGGTCCGAATTCATCCAGTTCTCCACTTCCTTCAGGGATATGCTCCGGGAGATCGTGGCCCAGGGGAAACTGACCAAACAGGAAGTAAGAAGACTCCGGGGGTTCAGCTTCAGGCTGAACGAGTCCACCATTTCGCTGGGCCGGGTGGCCAACGACCTCCAGGACTCGGTGATGCGCATCCGGATGCTCCCGATTTCGTACCTCTTTCAGCGCTTTCCCAGGGTCGTGCGCGACCAGTCGCTCAAGCTCGGGAAAAAAGTGGAACTACTGGTCGAGGGCGGGGAGACGGAAATCGACAAGAGAGTTCTGGAACAGATGAATGATCCCATCGTGCAGTTCTTGCGCAATGCAATCGCTCACGGGATCGAGACCCCTGAAGAGCGCAAGCGCGCCTCCAAGCCCGAAACGGGGATGATCCGCCTCTCCGCCTTCCACCAGGGGGACTACGTGACCCTGCAAATTGAAGACGACGGGCGCGGCATCGACACCAAGAAGCTGAGGACCATCCTGGAGGAACGCAGAGAGCTCAGTACCCACGAATTGGAGCGTCTCTCAGACCAGGAACTCATGTATGCCATATTCCTGCCCGGCGTCTCCACTCATGAAGGAGTGGACGAAAGCGCCGGACGGGGTGTGGGGTTGGATGTGGTCAAAGAAAACGTGGAACGCATGAACGGAGCCATCGAGGTCGAGTCATACGCCGGTCTCGGGACTCGATTCACCATCAAGATCCCTCTCACCGTGGCCATCATCAGGGCCTTGCTGGTCAAGGGCGCTCAGCAGATTTTCACCATCCCTCTGAGCACCGTTTCCGAGATACTGCGCTACACCGAGGACGCAACGCACACCATCGAGGGGTTCGAAGTCATATCTTTGCGCGGCAAGACCATTCCCCTGGTCCATATCGGGAAGCTGCTCAAAATGTCGTCCGTGGTGGACGAAAACGAGCACCGGTCCATCGTCATCGTGGCGACGAGCTTCCGGGAGGTTGGGCTGGTGGTGGACGGCCTGTTGGGTGAGCGTGAAGTGGTCATCAAGCCGCTGGAAGACGGCGTCCACAAATTCGATGGATTCTCGGGGGCAACGCTCCTGGGCGACGGGACGGTCTCCTTGATCCTCGATG
>Ga0208041_1000674_pt1 | contig 29520 bp, 4 predicted proteins | sample AD_SCU002_MetaG_FD_184453 | JGI IMG/M metagenome (GOLD analysis project Ga0208041, IMG submission 184453) | Active sludge microbial communities of municipal wastewater-treating anaerobic digesters from China - AD_SCU002_MetaG (SPAdes) (version 2) | ecosystem: Engineered > Bioreactor > Anaerobic >...
TCCGGGAAGCTGAACATGCCGTTCTGATCAGCGGTATCGGTTCCGACAAGGTCGCTGGCTGTATCATAGACATGAATGCCAGTGCCATTCAGAATGGTTCCGACAGCATTGGCATACCTGACATTTCCATTGATTCTCCAGTAGTAAACCGGTTCAGGATGGAGGATTGTGACAGCTTCCGGGAGCTGTTTCATGGCTTCCAGATTACCTACATTGTCCTTGGCGAGCGAGAAGAAGGAATAGCTTACATTAGGATCCCCGGTAAAATAAGCATTGGTATCTGTCGAGAACTCCCTGTAGAAAGTAAAGGGTCCATTATCTCTGGAAAAATACAGGGAATAGGTGGCAATGCCTGATCCGCCCATATCGTCAGTGCCGCTGAAGCGGATAGGGATCGTAGTAGATCCTGAATGCGCCGGCAGAGAATCTACCTGGCTGGTTGGGCTGACGGCATCCACCAGGTTGGTCCAGATATTGGTTGGGATTTCTTCGTTGATATCAAACACAATGACGGCTTGTTTGCTGATGCTGTCTCCTGTTTGCAACCCCCCGGCAGGTTGAATGCTGAAATTTACAAAACCTTCGCCCAGATGACGTATACTGTCATTGACCGGCAGGAATCCCAGGGTGGCATCCGCGGGTTCAAGTCCGGTGACCGGATCCACGGAATTAAAGATCCAGAAGGCTTCCCGGTTGGCTACGTTGATACCTGCCGTCACATCTACGGCCACGCCCAGGGAGTCACTGACGTCGAGGCGTGTGGTGTAGTAGGTCGAGTTTTCCGGAACACTGAAGATGAAATCACCAAAACCAAAATCGCCAAGTTTAAAGGTGAAGAGGGTGGTCCGTGGATGTAATGGCACCGTCACGATTACTTTTCTTGCCGCTGCCGTGGCGAAAATCGGGTCGTTTTCAAACCTTACCAGATAGTGCATTGGGTCGGCGGTGCTGACAAAGTGCGGCTCGCCATAACCGATGGGTCCGGTGATGTCGTTGGGGTCGGAGGATTGGATAACCGGCACTTCCCATTCATCCGCGCTATCGCAGTCTTTAATCCAGACATTGACTGATGTACCAGCCGTAGCCGTGCAATTGCCACTCTTGACAGTAACGCTATAGCCACCGGGATTGCTGACGGTGATACTCGCTGTCTTGGCACCCGTAGACCATGTATATTCGCAATCTAAGCAGAATTCTGTCAGGGCTGTCAGCGTGAAAGAGGGCATGGGTTTACCCTTGCAGATAGTTCGATTTCCGCCACCGACTACCTGGACCTTAGGCCCCCATTCCTTGACTGTCACCATGGTGTCCCTGTCGCACCCGGTACTTGTATCCGTTACCGTAACAAAATAATCACCCGGCGCAAGGTTCTCTATCTTTTTGGTCGTACCACCATTACTCCATATAATTTCTGGTGTGCCTGTAACAACGTAATACACACTGGCCCAGCCATCCGGGACACCACATTTAAATACCCCGGCCGCCATGGCATCGAAATAGAAGTTTGCATTTTCCTTAATCTTAATTGTCGTATCGATCGAACACCCTGTAGATGTGTCCGTTACAGTCAGTGTGTAAGTGCCAGGTGCCAGGCTGTCGGCTTTCGCAGTAGTGTCTCCGTTACTCCATTCAAACTTCGGTGTGCCTTTTACACCCTTGACAAAAGCCGTGGCCTCTCCGTTGGCACTGTCGCATTCAGGCTTCTTGATTTCGATTTTTTCGAACATCAGCAAGGGATCTCCAACGCCTACGGCATACCAGGCATTCAATACCTGTCGTGCTTCCTCACAACATGAATCCACCGGTTTGATGGTACAAAAGAGATCCATGGCAGCTTTATAGGAGATGGCCCTGGCATCCTCATATTCGTCAAAGCGCGTATGGTAATGAGAGAGTGTTCTGAAAGCAATTTTCTCTGCTTTAGCCAGTCCTATTCCCTTGACACTAAATTGATTGTTAGTAGGCCTGTCGTTTTTTCCGGATCCTCCTTTTACAAGATAATAGAACCAAAGTGTTCCGACACTATTATTATAATGCACCCCACCGTTGTCACCTGCACCAAAGTACCATGGATTGCGTTTATAGGTGGTTGGTTGCCCTTTTGACTTTGGATCAGGGATATTTCGTGTATGTCCTCCTCCGATCCATATATCCTCTCCGAACAACCAGAGGCCTGGATTATTCCCTTTAATCCAGTATTCTACGAGTACTCCGAAAATGTCGCTATAGGCTTCGTTAAGTGCACCTGATTCGTCCTGATACTCAAGACCTCCGGTAACAACGTGCTGTGTGACACTATGTGTGAATTCGTGAGCAACGATATCCAGCGAGACCTTGGGATTGGTGGTGACAGCATTCCCATCACCGTAGGCGTAAATGTCACCTCCACCTGACCAATAAAATGCGTTGTTCCGATAGGTGCCGCCAAGATGTGCATAGGCATTCATCTTCTTGGCATCCGCCCCGTCCATACCCCTGTGTGCGTGGACATTCTTGAAATAGTCATAGGTCATGGCCATGCCCCAATGAACGTCCGTGGCATATTCGTCCTGATCAGCATTGACATTATTCCAGATATTATCTGCATCCGTAAAATTAACAGCACTATCCAACTGGTTTTCATTGTAATCACGGAGATTCCATGTCTGGATTCCTGCACCACGCGAATTGTCAATCAACCGGTAGGTTTTATTCAGGAAACCAATATAGTCTGTTACGATCGACCTTACGCCACTGTAAACCGTTGTGGCGCTACCAACGGCGCTGGTCGAGGTGATTCTTGGGAACTGTCGCAACACTGCGCCGGTGATGGCATCAACATAGTATTCCCGGCTATCAAAAGGGGTATTGGAATTGATTAAAAACTCCCAGGCCAGGCGAAAATTAGCAGGGTTTTTATCCAGCAAGGGATTGAATATTACCAGCTTACCTTTGGGGTAGAAGGAGGCCGTTGTATCTTCCTTGATGGACTTCAGCCATGCCTCCATGCCAGGTACTTCCCACTGGTATTTGCTGGCGCCGAAAGCCTGCAAAGCTGCCTGCAGCGCTGCAGCCTCACTGACCTGCGGGATTGTGCTGACATTGATCCCGCTGATAATGCGACCGTTGCCAGACTCAGCTTTACCAGCATGTTCATGAACCACATAAACAGCTCCAACCACAGGTATTCCATGATGGTATTGCTGGAAATCGTAATGAACATCGCCCAGGGAACACGTATCGATTTCTGCCAGTAGCATCTGATCCATGGTACTCAAGCTAAACGCCTGCTTCTGCGTGGCAAAGATGTTTTTTGCGTTCAGGTTGAGTTCAGGCTTGAAGAACACCAACCTCGCACTGCTTTCTTTGGTTGTGATCGTTTTCAGTTGCGGACTGATATCTTCCTGTTGTGCATAAACCCTGTCTGGAAGAAAGTAACAAGAGAATGCAGCAAGCAGAAGCATCGTCAGTTTGGTGAGGCTTGGCTTCCGTTCCGTGTTTATATGATTTGAAGTCATTGCTTTCATGTTCGTGTGCTTTTCTGGTACGTTAACATTTACATCCATAACCTTATTGATTATAAGGAACCAATCTGAAAACCAGACGTGTTGATGAATAGGAAAACAGGGTTATCGTCCAGGCCGCCCCAGGTCTCAGGAAACCGGGAGGCCCAAAGGGATCTGTAAATTCAACGTAAAGGTCTGTGAGTTTGAATTGTAATTCTTCAACAGTGAATCCCAGAGGCGCACCAAACATACTCATGACGGCATACCTGGGTGTGGGTATGTCAAAATCCCCTCCATTAGCATATTGGAGAGACATAGGGAAGTAACGCCCTGACCGCACATTTGGGGGATGGATAATGTTGACAAGCAAGCGCGACATCCCTCCCGCATAAACTTCAAAAGCACTATCCACTACCAGGCTGTCGCGATGCGGTTTAACGAGGTGCATGTTGTAAATTCCGGGTTTCATGCCTTCCATCTGGTCATCGCCAACGTATTGTCCTGCTTCAAGCTTGAATGAGGCGAAAACCAGGGAAGGATCTACAAAAAACAACTCTTCAGCATAACTATAGACCAGGTCATTAGGCCCTGGATTCACCAACTCGAGGAATACATCCATGTCCGGCTCAAATTTGGATCCGTCAATACGAACCGTAACCTTCCCGCTGTTGCCACCCCGTTTGGGATCCCAGCTACGCACTTCAAAATTGACCTTTCTGGCATAGAGGGAGATAGGTTGCCAGGTGGAAGATGTGGTGTTTCCTGTTACCATGAGGTAGTAATTACCCGGCATTACTTGCGGAATGACTACTTCCTGGTTCCCTTCAAAATTGTAGGGACTTCGGCGGTCGTAAACGATTCTGGATGGAGCCCGGTTAAATCCGACAAACATTTCATTGTTGCCATTTAGTGAATCGCCCAAAAGGGTAATAAGCACCGTTTCACCCAGTAAAGTATCATCCAGCTCAAGTTTGTAGTAAATAAACTCACCATTGGATAGCGTATCCAGTTGCAAATAATCCACATAAAGGGGCTGCATTTGAATCTGAATGAGCTGTGGAGTAGCCAGACTGTTGTTGGTGTCGTTCGTTTCGTTGATGTTGTTTTTTACATCAGCCACTGCTATCAGGTAATACTGTCCATCGGCAACGCCAGGAATCTCAACATTGAGTTGCCTGTTTACACTGGTTCCGGGAATGATATTGACATTGCCCATGAATTGACCAATGAGGAGATCCGCATTATCAAGTACAGGATCCTGTGAAATATACAAACCATCAGTCATCGGCCCATTGGCAGGGTTAGTACCCTGGTTTCCTACCGTCCATTGCAGGCTGTATTTCCTTCCAACAATCAAGGTGTCAGGACATTGAATCGCAGTCACAATGAGGTCCGATGGAGGAGCTACGGCCACTGCGAGGTAGACAGCAGCGGTGTTGTTTTCTTCCGCATTGTGCTCATATACTTTATCCGCATTATCTGTGCGTAGAATAAGAACATAATTGGCGGTTGTCTGGGCTGTGATGGTGATATCCAGGCTATCAACCAGACTATCCCCGGGTGCAAGGAAGAGCAGCCTGGAACGTGTTCCCGTCAAAATGTCTCCACTGTTGATCACCAGGTCATTCGAGCGGTATATGCCATCAGTTACATTAACATTGTCAAGCGTACCCTGTCCCTGATTGACAACTGTCCAGTAAACCCGGAACGACTGACCGGCCAGAACAGTAACAGGTGCACTGAAATTTCTGACTACCAGATCGGGTGTCGGTACCTCATTGATGTGAATAGAAGTTGGATTCCCCGACGCATCGGTTACAAGGAGATGATTGTCGCTGTAGTCCAGATCTTTGAGACTACCATTACGGTCATTCCGCATGAATAGGTAATAATCTCCGGAGATACCATAAGGTGCACTGAACTGGCGTGTCCGGTGGTAATTAGAACCGATCGCCAGGGGTCCGTTGACATCCCAGCTCCTCAATAAAAGGTCCGTTGCGGGGCTGAATTTGTCGTCCGGGGACAGATATAATGCATCAATCCATTGGTTGCCCAGGGTGGGTACCTGCCCGACATTGGTTACCGTCCAGCTAAGGCTCATATTTTGCCCGGAATTGGCTGTGTCGCCGGTCCGGATGGCTTGAGAAACGGCCAGATTTACCGGATATGACTTAAAGTAAATCGCTTTACTGCGAAGGCGGTTGTTGTCCTCATCAATGTGCTCGAAGAGAACATTGGTTTCATCAGTAACTGCATATAGATAGTATTGGCCAGCATTAAGGTTAGCAGGAAGGGTGATATTAAAGCTGACAGTATAACTGGAGTCAGGATCGACCTGCAGGGATCGGAGCTGTGATCCCAGGGGTGTTATGGCAGCAGGATTCCAAAAACTGCTTGGAGATAAGTATAGCCGGTCAGACCATGCGGCTCCCTGTGCCACGTCATAGCCCTGGTTTCGGACGATGAACTGAATCTGCTGCAGCAGACCAGCCGTTACAGTATCCGGGATCATGATGGTATCGATCACGAGGTCCGGCCATGGACTCAAGTCAACCAGCAAGCGGTGATCACTGATCACCCGGTTGTTATCGTGACGGTTGCCTTCGGGGATGACATCTGTGATGTCAGTGTAGATCATGATATAATAATATCCTGATATCCCGTTGGGAATCGTGGCAGTATAAGATGTAGTGACAGAGTCTCCAGCCTCCAATGTAGTTAGCCTATCGAGGGTGCCAAGGCTGATGATCGAATCTGGGTGGTAAAGGGGAGATTTGGATAACCAGATCTGATCCCGCCTTGTTTTACCGAGGACAGCACCACTACCAATGTTATTAACTGTATAGCTCAGATTGAGTGGTTTCCCTGATCCGGCTGATACTGGGAACTGAATGTTCCTGACCGTCAGATCCGGCCGGACAACCTGTATGAAAGCGGCAACGCTGCTGACATTGTTGTTATCCATCCCGTTTTCAAACACTTCAGCGAGGGCATCATTGAAACTATGCAGATAGTAAGTACCCTCTCCATAATTTGCTGGTATCCTGAAGACATTAGAAGAACTTATAGTGCCCCCTGCCGGTATGGCGGATGACCTCCTTACACTCTGAAGTTGCTGTGATACACTGGGCTGATATAGAGGAGTGAAAGAAACAAACAGCCGGTCTGCCCAACTTTGGTTCTGCAGGCTTCCTGGTCCAAGATTCCTTGTAATCCAGGTATATGATAATTCGTCTCCGGTGGAATCAACAGGAGGCACAGTAAGGTTTCCAGGCGACAGATCCGGCGAGATAATGGTGATAGGGGTACTCCTCCGTGTTATGTTATTGGTATCACCTAAGCTTTCGAATACCTGATTTTGCTGGTCTGTATGAATGAAAAGGTAATATGGACCATTTATATGAGCAGGAATTCTGATATTACGTTGCAGCGTGTATGTCTGCCCAGGCTGGAAGCTTGTCGGTGAAGTGCTTTCTACCCCAACCATATGCGCATTACTCGTATTCAGCGTCGCATGCTCACTCAGATAGATCCGGTCGCTCCATGATGTTGCGAGAGGCGGAGTGGCGCCCTGGTTCTGGACGGTCCAGCGAACCATGATGTCCTGTGCATTGCTGGCAGTATCCGTGACAGTGATATTCGTAACAACCAGGTCAGGCGGGGGTGTTAAAATGATGTTCAGTGTATCGCTGCTGGTGATATTATTTTCATCGAAGGCATGCTCATAATTAACATTCATGGCATCCGTATGAACGAGAATGTAATGCGGGCCACTGATGAAATTCGGCAGGGTGACAGTTGTATTGGTCTGATAACTGCTATCCGGGTCAAGACGACCAACATGTTGAACCGTCTTCAACAAGGGATCTGCAGCGTCCAGACTCTGGTCTGCCGAAAGATAGATTTTATCATGCCACAGTATTTCCTGCGTCGAAGCAGAACCAAAATTCTCTACCCTCCAATTCACGGTGACAGCTTGCCCGGAGAACGAAGAGATAGGTGCTGCAACCGCAGTGACCTGAAGCTCAGGCAGCGGTGGGATAGGGAAAGTTACAGGGGTATAGAAGAAATTGTCATGGTATGGACCGCTGTCGGATACCTCCCTCACCAGGTTTACACCTGATCCGCCATGTGAGTAGGCAGAAAGGTAGGGTGGGGGACTGTAGGGAATCTGGAAGCCACCGGGACCTGGATTGATAAACAGGGCATCCAGGGCATCCGTCACAACAAAAATGAAATAGGTCCCGATCATATTGGGAGGCAGAGGGATGGTTCTTGTCTGCGTATAGCTCTGTCCAGGCGCCAGTGCTGTCAGATTCGGGTAAGTTCCAATCAGCTTGTCTTCAGGCTCTCCAACCCTTACTTCAATGTCGGGTGCGATCCACACCCTGTCATACCATAAGGGGGTGGTTGTCGGACCATTACCGTCATTCCGAACAGTCCAGCTTACCTGTATGGTTTGGTTTGCCTTTGAATAGGAATGGGATACGTTCGTGACGTGAAGCTCCGGTAGGGCCAGGGTTCTGAAGGTTTGAACGGCACTTGTCTGGCTGAAGCATTCATTCTTTGCTGTAAGTTTCCAGTAAAAGCGCGAATCAAAGCTGAATTGTTGACCGACAGATTGAGAAATACTAGTTATGTCGGTTATTTGTGGATTGGCGGGTACAGCCCAGCCTTCTTTCCAAAACCATAAGTCATAGTGTGTGGCGTTTGCCACAGGAATCCAGCTGAATAATACGGTTTCATTCAGGCCGGTGGCACTATCAACAGGAATCATTCCTGTGATGTTTCCGATCTGCAAAGCCTGCGACATGGTCACAAGGACGGAAGATGTATCCCAGTATGCACCTTGAGTCACCGTGACAAAATAGCGCGTATTGACGGAAGGAGTTGCTGTAGGATTTTGCAGGGTACTTGAGAATCCGGCCGGTTCACTAGCCCACTGAAACGCGGTTGCACCGTAACCACCGGTGAGAACTGCATTAAGTTGAACATTTGAGCCTGCGCAACTGATCGTTTTGTTCGCTGTCGCATTTACTGCAAGCTTTCTCACCACAAATCCAGGCTTGAATTGTATCCCCGTAATGGGGACGCCGCTGCCATTCGCTATTTCTGAACCATTTGCAAACGTGAGGGTTGCGTTATTAGCCCCAAAGGCGAATCTCAGGTCCACAATCTTGACCGGGCCAGTGGTCACTGGATTGGAATCAAACCAGGCAATGGCGATGACACTTCCGGTGCTGTTAACCAGATTATAACCATTGTCGAGTTGAGGGTGCCAATTTTGTGGCCCAACCCAAGTCAGGTTGGTGTTATCATAGTTGATATACAGTGTCATGGCCCCCACGTTTTGCAAGGCAGATGCATAGACACCGATGGTCACTTCCTGGTTTGGCTCCGAGACAACGGTATCCATCCGGAATACGATGTTCTGGCCCTTCAGCAGGCTGTAGTTGGCAGAAAACAAGGCTACAACGAACAGTATCTTACTGAGGTTTTTCATAGCTGGCTTCCAGTTTATCGCGTTTTTCATGATATTTTCCCTTTCCTTCATTAGCGTGAAATAACCATCTTGTTCGCGGGGCCGTCAGTCTGTTTTCCATCTATATGAAGTCGATAGAAGTAAACGCCAGGTTGCCAGTGGCTTCCGTCAAAAGTCAATAAATGACTGCCTGATGTCTGCCGGCCCTGGAACAGGACTGCCAGTTGCCGCCCCATCAGGTCATGCATGGTTATCTGAACCTCAGATTCTCTTGGTAGATAGTAGGGTATGTGGGTGAAATTCCCAAAAGGATCAGGGTAATTCTCTCCAATGACAGGGTTTGTGCCTCCTCTGGCGACGCTGGAGGTATAAAGCCTGACCTCCTGGATATTGCCGTTCCCATCCGCTGCTTCAGACGCCAGGCCAAGTCCAATAAACTGAGGGACATCAGGCAGGTTGGAGCCCTTGAAATGGAGGTACAACAACACATCATCTGGTTGGAAATACTTGGGGATCGTCTCGTGCCAGCCGATGCGCAACCGTTGTCCTTCCTGATGGTAGACAATGCCTTTCAGTTCAGAAGTAACGTCGGTAACAAAGCCAAGTGCTTCTGGTATGATGAACTCCAGGGATACGGCGCCCAGCTCGATGTATGAAGCCGCATGCACAGGCAGGATGAGTGCATCCTGGTGGTTAAGCCCCAGTCCTGGCACATATTCAAGTGTTACCAGACTGGTAGCGCTCTTTCCAGGTATATAGGAACCGTTCACATCCCCTGCACACAATGCGGTAATATCCTTCAGGCTGTTCGTAAATATGACGCCAAAATTCCCCTTTGGACTGAAGACCCAGTCGGGAATCGCAAAGGAGCTGATCTGTCCTACGTAGCGTCTCATAATCAGCAATGCATCGGTGGCATTAATGGACCCGCTCAGGTTGACATCTGCTGCCTCAAGATATAGACCGGTCAATTGCGTGAGGAATACCGCATGCTTAGCTACCTCAAGGGCGTCGGTGGCGTTGACACCTCCCCATGATTTGACTATTCTTGGCGATAGCGAATAGGTGCCTTCAGGAGCCCTGAACAGATAATTGCCGGCATTGTCGGTCAGCGTGCTGTCATATGGACCCTGGTTACTGTTTAGTAATATCTTAACATCTGATAAGGGAGTGATGGCAGCATTACCATACGTTAGTTTGCCATAGATATCACGTACAGGAATGACGGAGATTTTGGTTTGATCCATGCGCTGACATCCGTTTGCGCTGGTCACCTGCAAGGTATAGACCGTTGTCTCCTGAGGTGAAGCCATCGGCTGGAATGCTGATGGATCGCTCAGACTGGAAACAGGGGTCCAGCTTATTACATAAGGTGTTGAGCCTCCGGTTGCACTGCCCATCAATTGAACAGATTGTCCTTGCAGGATGGTGTCTCCGGGACCTGCATCTACTACCGGTGTCTCCAGAACGTTGACGTAAACAGTATCCCTTCCTGTGCATCCCCATCCATTATCAACTACCAGGATATAGTTGCCGGTGTGAGATAACTGAACAGGGTTGAGAGATAACTGTAGTGCACTACTTGTTAAACCATTCGGACCGCTCCAGTAATATTTGGCCTTCATCTTGTCTCCAACAATGCGGAGGTTTGCCCGCAGATTGGTCGAACTGCCTCCGCCCAGGTTACAGCCGGGAGCGCAGTTATCACATGATACTCCCCATACCTTTGAACTCGTAGATGTGTACTGAATGCTTGATGAAGCTCCCCACACAGCATTGTCAAAACATACCTCCACAATCAGGCTTCCATTGCCGGAATACAGGAAGGGTAAATCCAGTGTGTACATGTTCCATCCAACAGATGTACCCATGGTCGTGCGGTGATAAACGACCTGCATATCAGTGGCGAATCCATTCAGGCTGGTCTGGGTCGATTCCTTTATCTTAATGGTAAATCCTGACATAGGAACATTACCAGGTGCATCAACAAGGAACCCGATTGTCTCAATCTTCCCCTGTTCAAAGCCTGCCTGGATAAGATCAGCTTTGGTGTACAGCATCTGTGTGCGGCCGTCGGCGAAGTATGTCTTGAATGGCGTAGCAGTCGTATTGGTCGTAAATGAACCGCCTGTCCCTACAATGACATCGGCCATGTTTATCGATGGCAATCCTGTGACATTGGCATCCAGTATTAACTCGTATGATTCACAAGTGCTGATGTCGGCTCCCAGCGAAACCACCGGATTATCATAGAATCCGACGAAGATGCTGTCAGCAGAGGGACATCCGTATGCATCCACTACGCTTACACTGTATATACCTGTGGTACTGACCTGAATACTTGAAGATGTGGCTGTAGTATTCCAGAGATAACTGGCATAGCTTCCGGCACTGAGCGTGATGGATGTTCCGATGCATCCGGCTGTATCTGGTCCCAGATTAACATGTGCCAGGACATTGGGGACGACCAGCTGCACCAGCACCTGAATGGTTGGATGCAATGGATCATTGGTTTGCATGACCAGGTTGGATGTATAGGTTCCAGTGTTCATGCCCGTCTTATCAAACAGGATGATAATATTCCCTGCTGTCCCGCCTGGTATATTGAGCGGAGAACCGCTTACCAGAGTGGCCCAGGGTACCGACGGCTGCAGCTGATAATTAACAGTCAATAAGGGATTTCCAAGATTGCTGACCACCAGGAACTCCATGTCTGTCTCCGAACAGGTAGGCATGCCAACGAGTGTATCTTCCAGTACCTGCGCAACCGGTCGCTCAGTCGCTGTACCTGATAAACACTGGGGAACAGCCCCCACGCTTGTGTTGAAAGTCATCGTTGTATTATGGTTACCAACTGTGGTGGGAGAGAAAGTGACCTGTACGTTCTGAATGGTGCCGGGTGCAAGGTTGAAGCTTGCCGGGATAGCTGCGTAATTGCTGTTTCCAAATGAGATAGATTGCACGGTGACGTTTTCACATCCCACATTCTGTACTGGTAGTATCAGGCTGGATTGCGCATACTGCATGATGGGCGGGAACGTCAGGCAACCAGGAGGCAGGCTGAGCTGACCCTGGCCATTGACAGTTAACGTGCATGCAACGCTGACGATGGGGTGAACCGGGTCATCTGTTGCGAATTGCAAGTTCTTAAGATAGGTTCCATTGATCAATCCAACAGACCTGAATTTCACAGTTACTGTATCCTCAGATCCCGGTCCGGTCATGCCGGCCGCTGGATATCCCAGAACCCAGGACGCCGGCTTGGTGTCGGCAACCCATGTGGGTCCAAGAATTGCACCATTTCTGGCAAAAGGTGATTTGTCGTTAATGGTACCGCCGCTTCCTTCGTTCATTGGCCAATAACCTGCCAGCCCGGATTCTGTGCCCGTCAATTCGGTGAACATCCCAGCCTTGATATCATTGGCGTTACGCTGAATGCTCCAGATCCTGACATCATCAATTCTCCCTGGGAAGCTGTTGCCATAGCAGCAGAACTCACCTCCTATTCTGACACCACTGCTGGTCCCAGCGTAATCAACGGAAACGTTGCCGGTTGCTGCAACCTGGCCATTGATAAGAATGGTGGCGAGGGTTCCATTGTTGGTGGCTGCAACATGATACCATTTTCCGGGTATAGGATAAACACCTGAGTAAAGGATATAACTGCAGATGGCGCTGTTGGGTTTGATCAGAAGGGCAAACTGCCCGTCAACCATAGAGAGGGCCCAGTCGGCGCATTGATGCACTGCTCCGGCGATCGTGCGACGCCCTGCCGGAACGGAAGAAGGATTAACCCAGGCTTCAAGGGTCCAGCGATTTCCGGCTGTCCATGCTCCCAGGTTGACGTAATCATCAACACCATCAAAGGATAAACCATAACCGGGTTGTGTCTGGGCAGGTATCGACCAGTTGAGTAAAGCATTCCCGGGATTGCTGATGACCAGTTGCGCTGTAGTACTGTCTGTGCAGCTATTTAGTGTTGCACTCAGACTCATGGGTGTGATTTCCACCTCTGGCGCACTCAATGCAACGGCTAACAGACATACCTTGAGAACCCCTGCATTGGTAACAATACTGATGGTATCCGAGTAGGGTCCGGTAATTGCTGAGGAGAACTGGACAGGAATAGTATATGACGAACCAGGGGTTATCGTCATCGGCGCCAGGGTGTACACAAATTGCTGGCTGATGTGGGAGGTGCCCGTAATCGTCAGATCGGCGCAACCGTCATTTCTCAAGATGAATTGCCCGTTAAGCTGTCCTCCTATCATCACCGACCCAAGATCAACACATGCCTGCGGATAGATGGGCAAAGGAGCGCCATTGATCTGCATGGTGCAAGGGATGGTGTCCGTGTTACCTCCTGGTACATTTGTTTTGATGATGATTTGAGATTCATATAGTCCTGAATTCATGCCGGTTGCATCAAATAATACCTGAACCAGGCTGCTTTGATTTGCAGGTACGGTGTCAGTCGTCCTGTTCAGACTCAACCAGTTGACAAAAAGGTTCTTCTTGCCCAGCTGAACAGCCCTGCTTAATATGGTAGCCGCATGTGCCTGATACTGTGTTAGATCATAACCAAGATACACAACACTTCCCTTGCCAATGTTCCGATAGGCGATGGCATGATAGTTTCCGTAGGTTCCAAGCACAACCAGATCCGGATTTGTGAATGTGTGATAGAAAACATATTGACTGGCACTAATACCTGTTGGAAGACCCTGCACGAGGGGATCACTCAGGTTTGTCAGATTGACCGTCCCGCTGGTGATATAAGAGGCATAACTGCCACTCAACAGGTTGGTGCTGTACATGCTTTGACTGTATGAACTTTCATAAATCCCAAAGAAGATCACAACACCGCCCTGGTTGACAAAAGACTGAAGTATAGGCCCGAAATTGCTATAAACGCTGCTCGCATTGCTCGTGAAACGAGGAATTAGAACGACATCAATGCCATTCAGGGCAGCCTGCAGGCTGGAGGTGGAGGATGAACTGAAGGTCGTAACTGAGAATTTTGTGAATTGCTGCTGCAAAGCGCTGATAGCCTGATTCAATAAGGAAGTGCTGGAGGCATAGATCATACCTAATATCCTGACTGTGTCTTCAGCAGATCCGGTCAGTTGGTAATGCAGATCCTCAACGCCTATGTTGCTGATTGTTAGTGGTATACTAACGGTATCATTGCACTGTGTAATGGTGGCACTGAGGGACGATGGCGTGTAACTGAGAATTGGAGGCGCAGCTCCTGTTGCGGTCAGGCATATCCTGGCTTCTCCATCATTGGTGCTGATCGATAAGGTATCTTCATAATACATGGCAGTGGCCGGTGTGAATCTGAGAATGACCATCGCCTGCCCGTTTGGTGGAATACTGGCAGGTGACTGGACAACACTATAAACAGGCAGTGCTGTTGAGATGGATTGGATAGTCAGACTACTGCATCCTGTATTATAAATCGTGAGTGTATCATCACTGGTATTCCCAACCAGGACAGTCCCGTAATCCAGGCAGCTAGGTGACCATGACATAATGGGATGCCCGGTAACAGTTAAAGTGCAAGGCACAACCACGTTGGGATTGTAAGGATCATTTGATGTTATGACGATATTGGAGTAGTAAGTCCCTGCCAGCAAATCCGTGGACGAGAGAAAGACCGTAGTAAGGGATGAGTCCCCACTGGGTACGCTGCCTGAATTGGACGAGAATCGCATCCAGTCTGCTGTATTGATAATGAGCTGAACCTGATGCATACTCACCAGACCTCCCCAATGATCTACATCCCCACTGTTCTGAATCTGAACCTGCAGGACGCCATCAGCCAGCCATCCAAGGATCTGCTGGTATCCGAATGTGAAGATTCTGACAATGTTTGTTCCATTAACTGGGTTGCCATCATCAATTTGCGCAATGAATTGGCCCTCAACAAATAGAGAAGCATATTCATATGAATAATCGAAGTCACCATTAATGGTGATAATAAGTACGATAGAGTCAGTATTGATGGGCAAACCTGGGAAGGTATGGTTGGTTAAAGCACCGGATGTAGTATAATACCGGGTACTTGTCGTATCGAAGGAGTTACCATAACCACCAATGATCTGGTAATTCAGGTCTCCCAGTCCGGTGTTATAAATGGTCAGATCACGCGTCACCGTATCGTCGCATCCTGCGATAACCACGTTAAAACTAGTCGGGTTTGTGCTGATCTCAGGTTCAGGAACCCCAATGCCCGTAAGTTCAATGGATCGATTGCCCGCATTAGTGACAAACTGCAATGTATCCATAATCTGACCGGTATAGGTTGGGTGATAGATGACCGTTAGCTGGAGTGAATCAAAAGGTTGTACATATTGGGGCGCAAGGGGTTGCCAGCCAAATTCACTGGGTTGACTCACGCTCAGCGTCTGAATTTCCAGGGTATCACATCCCGGATTGTATATCCACACCTGATGTTGTTGTGTGGTGCCCAGCATGGTGTTCCCAAAGTCAAGGAATGTTTCTGATAGCTGGATTTCAGGCAAACCACTGTAGTCAAGGAAAACCGGAAGGGTAATGAGGGGTTGGTCAGGGTCGTTTGAAGTGATATCAATATGTGCATGATACTGTCCACTGGTCAGGTTGGAGGTGACAATAGTGAGGTTCACCTGGGATTGCTGGCCAGCGCTGACTGTATCATCCGTCAGGGAAAGTTGAACCCATTCCGGTGAGGTATTGATAACATTCAGGAAGGCAATCATGATCTTCAGCGCCGTTGTATCATGTATGTAGTATCCTGAACTACCCGCGTATAACAGATAATACATCCGGTTCAACCCGTTCATGCCGGAGACTCGATGTTGATCATCGTTTGTATTCGTGCTGAAGGTTTGGCTTGTATTGGGATTATCCTCAACGATGATGAGATGATTTACGGAAGGGTCTCCGGCATTGTAGACGCGCTTGACATAGCCCAGGTAAGATATGCCATTCATACTGGTATTCAAGATGCTGGCATCCATATTGCCATTTCCATCCGCACCCAGGTTTCCTGTGATCTCAAAATAGGACACATTGTCAAGATCAGCACCCAACACCCACAGACCCGTATACTTACGTGTGAAATATCTGCCGCCGGCACCAAAATAGGTGCTGTTTGCAATGGTATTGTTGGAGTAAACCAGGTTTGTGCCGAAGTTCGTATTCAGGTAGTTGCCGCCATCATACATATCACTTGTGCCATCGTTAATATTATTCCCCGATTCTCCTTCAGTGAAATTAAAGCGGTTTGGAATAATACCCGTTATGGCGGTATTGTATTGATTGAGTTGTGATAATACTGTATCCAGCATCACAGTCCCTGTATTGGAGCGGATATGATAGAATAGATCAACCGCTCCTGTGTTGGAAACAAGCAGGAGCGTATCCAGTGTGTCATTGCAGTTCTGTATAACCAGGTCGAAGGAATCTGGGAAGACCTGAATATTCGGAGCAGGCAGGCCTTGACCAACCAGGATGAAGCGGGCGTCCTGCGCATTGCTGGTGAGTATGGCGGTATCGATGAGCAATCCGGTTGTTTGTGGACTGAAGCAGATGGTGACCATTGCCGAATCACCCGGAGGTATGTGAATCGGTGTAAATGGTGCGTTGAAATGACTGGTCTGGAAGGATATAGCATTGACCACCAGGGTACTGCATCCTGGATTTAATACCTTGCCGCTCAGGCAGGTGGTTGCGCCAATCATCGCAGAATCAAACATCAGGCTATCTGGTCTGCTGCTGATTTCAGGAATACCAGTGAGATTCAGCACGGTTGTGATGATGGACAGAGGGCTTAACGGATCATTGGATTCGATCCGGATCTCAGAAAAATACTGCCCCGAATAAAGATTGGCAGAATAGAAGGTCGCTTCGATGGTGTCTGATTCAGTTGGATTCAGCGTTCCGGTATTGCTGGTTAGGTTCATGCCACCGGTAACCGTCACAGTATAGTCCTCATGTTGCCCATATTGCACTGAGCTACAGGGTGAAGGCTGAGGCCTCCCGTAATAATCCGATGCGACCCGCATCCGAAGTGCCTTCCCTTTAGCTGCTGTCAACGGAACTGTCACTGTGGCATAATGATTAACATAAGTGTTCGTGGTTTGTAATACCAATTCCGTACCTTCAAAAAGCCCGTTTTCATTCCAGTCTATCCAGGCACTGACATGCTCGTTATATGATGTGCCGGTTCTTACATAGAGCTGGTAGGATTGTCCCGGATTCACTACGGCTCGCTGAGTTGCGGTGTAATCTTGGTATCCCTGTGACCCATCGCCGGTTGTATGATCAATACCTGCGAATTGCACCTGGTAAATACCCATACCACAACAATAGCCTGTTGTAACAGGGATGCAGGCCGGAAGGGGAGATCCCATTCCCAGATCCTGTATGTGATAATCCAGGATTCCCGGACCTACATTGCTGATGACAAAGCTGAGTGTAGTTGAATCGATACATTGCACAAGGTTGGCCACCAGGGTGTCAGGCATCACAGCGATAACGGGAGCGGCAAAGGTCTCAGCCTCAAGGCAGACAGAGGTGTCGCCAATATTGGTGAAGAATGTAAGATTCCCAGAGTGACTACCAATCTGGTCCGAACTAAACCTGACACTGTAGGTGATGACACTATCAGGTGCAACCATAGTTTTGTTGGCCCATGCCTGGAACACATTATTATCCGTCACAAGGCTGTCGATATATAATGTATCACAGCCGGTATTAGCGAGGGTGAAGGTCCTGGTTGTATCCCTGTGTTGCATGATGATCCCCAGGTCGTGGCATGTCTCGGTAAGCATAATCTCCGGAGAACCCACAACGGTCAGGATGGTATGAACATACTTCACAGGTGTCCTGGGTGTATTGAAACCAATGATGAACTTACCAGTGTATGTTCCTTCCCTCAGTCCATTGGCAGAGAAAGTGACTGCAAGATTGTTGGTTCCTGATACGGGTATACTTCCGCTTGTCTGAGGGATAACTACCCATTTCTCTCCTCCATTGATCCGCAGCCGGACCTTATGCGATGATGTTCCCCAGCCATAACCAACGGCTGAGGTGTTGATGAGGTTGATATTCACAATGCCATCTGCCATCCACCCCTGAACGGCTGTGCCCGTAAAAAACAGGGTGATGGGAATATCAACACCATCGACAATATCCAGATCATTCAGGGTTCCGATTAACGTGCCATCAATGTTGAGATTGCAGGACTCACCGGCATCGGAGTAATCCCCATTGATGACGATATCCAGGAAGAGGGTGTCGGCTGCCGTTGACCCTACCTTAAATATATGTGTGGTGGTAGCTCCGGATGTCGTGAACTGCTTATAGCTGGTGCTGTCAAAACGTTGCCGTTGTGAAACCGTTGTCGACCAATCCAGGATCGTATCACCGATATTTCCCAGGGTCACTTGCAGATTAGCCTGGCCATCGCAGTCTATGATGGTGGATATCAGTGTGTCAGGTGATACGGTTGGAATACCCAGGAGTGGAACATTGGTCAGTGTTACAGTGGCCGGTACACGGGAACTGAAACAACCATTGCCTCTGACTGAGGTGAGGCCTACGTTGACAGATCCGATGGTCTGACGATTGGTATTGGTAGGTTGATACCAGTCTGATGATTTATTATTATCTGAAATGCTTCTGCTTATGCCTGCCCTTCCACTGCCACTTATATTGCCGCTCCAGTCAAAGATGGTAACACCAGAGGCTGTTGGGAATGTGTAGCTGTAGGATCCTACAGCATCCGCAATCTGGCCGTCAGGTTTGCGCAAAATAAATCCACTGGCCGTGGTACTAGTGATTGGCAAAAGAGTAGATATGACATAAAGATTGTTGGCAGGATCATCTGTGACCGGATTCACGGAATAGAATACAAGCAGCATCACCTGGCTTGGGCCAAGGGTTATATAGGATGGGAATTTCCATGTCAGGCTTTGCCCACTCCATATTTCCATCGTATAACCTGCCAGGGAAGCCGTTCCCTGACCCAGATTTGTAATCTCCACACACCGCCAGTCACCGGCAGGAACAAAAGAGGGATACACAGCTGTAGCACCGGTTGCATTGTATGAGAATAGCAATTCCGTAATTTTCAGGTTCTCTCCGGGTGCCCTGGCGGCAGCATAATAGGTTGTGTTGTCATAGAGCGGAGGCGTATTAAAGGTGAGACCGGTGTAAAGGCTGTTATTGGTAGTAGTATTGGCAAACCAATAGACATCATCTGATGAAGTGGCTGTAAGAGATGCCTGCTGCCCGTATGGGATAGTGGCATTTGTCGTTACCGGAGGTGGTGGGCTGTAAATTGATACTATGGTCCTCCTGATGCTGTCGTTGGCAGGGAAGGCATCACCATTCAGATTGATCCAGGTTTCCATGTAAAATGAAGTATCAGAGGCACCCGTTGAAAAATCAACCATTCCTGGGAAGAAGAAGAGCAGCGTATCCAAAGGCGGAATGATGTCATTAACAGCGGCGCTGACAGTGGTTTGATTGTCAATAGTGTAATATGCGTTCAATCCGCCGTTGATCGTATCCGACCCACGATTTACAATCATAATACCTATTTGTACGAGCCCAATGTCACAACCTGAGTAAGGCTGGTATATATCTGCCAGCATTGCTTCGAACGGGGGAGGTGTGAATTCGTCTGCACCAGGGTCTGGATTGGTCTGGCTACGTGGTTCACCATCAATGTCTTCACTGACATCAGGGAAAGGTATGCCAATATTATTTAGAAGGGGATTGAATGTATGAAGATCGGTTGTGCCGAAAAACTCAGGGTCTTTAAACAAGTCAGTCGGACTGAAGCCTGAATTCATATAGGATTGCCAGTTCATTGCAATACCATTCAGGGTGCCGACAAAATTATTTGTTGTATAGAAAATGTTTCTTCCCTTCCAGGTGATATTTGTGGAATCCTGGATCAGAAAGCACTGGCCTCCTTTGGGCGAACTGAAGATATTGTTTATTAAATACGTCTGGGGGCTATTGCTTACCCATACTCCTCTTGTTGAATTGGAAGCAGAGGCATGCTGAACGCTGTTATGCACAATACTGACATGACTGCATCCGGTGACGTTGATACCGGAGTGCATGCTTGTGGTTGTCTGGGGCGTGGAAATAAAGTTGTTGGCAACCAGGTTTCTTCCTTTTGATGAGCCGGACAGGTTTGTTAAATAGATACCATATCGTGTCCCACTTCCTCCCAGTTGAATTTCGTTCATGAATACCTGAGCCGGGTCGGTACAGCCATACATATAGATACCGTAAAGTGTGCTATAATTGCTGGAGGTACTGATGAAGTTGGCGACACAGGCAGGATATGATTGATACTGCAGATTAATCCCCATATAATAGAAATCCGTGATCATGTTATAGAGTACACCTATCCCAGGGGCATTTGTGGGGGAGCTGTAACCATAAGCATAGATGCCCGTGGATCCGTTGCTGATTAGGTTATCATGTATCTGGATATCCTCACAATAACTCAAGATGCGTATCACAGCATAGTCAAGTGAAGTTGTGGAGGATGGAATCCCGGTGATGATGTTGCTTACGAAATAGTTATGGTTAGCGCTATTGCTGCATTTGATAACATTGCCATAGGTTGCCTTGACCAGAGATGGGAAGGCCATAATGGTCATGTGGCGAAAAATAATATGGTCGGCACCCTGCAAATGAATTATATGGTTATCGGTGGTCGTGGTATTTTCCATGCCGAGAACAACGCTCGTCCTGTCAGGGAGGTAGGGTTCAAATATGACCGGGCTTTGCGAAGAAGCGCCATTGAATTCTGTTATAGTAATCCTCTCATTATACTGTCCAGGTTTGACCCTGAACAGGACGGTATCCTTCACTCCTCTAAGTATAAGATCCGCAACCGCCTCATTAAAGGAAAGATAGTCACCGCTTCCATTGAGATCGATGATATATTCCCCGGCCATTGCCTCCAGGATCAACCTGCTTCCGGTAGGGTCCGGATTGATAACAGATCGCAGTGTATCTCCAACAACAATGGAATCGACGCTAGCATCCAGCCGGTTGCCGGGGATGGCATCTGAAGCCACATCGTAAGCCAGCCAGAAATAATTATCACCTTCCTCCAACTGCCAGTCGCCCTCAAAAGACAGGCTGTCAGGTGAAAATGCGGCATCATCAAACTGCGCCCAGGTTGCAAAGACAGGATTTAGTTCGGTACCGAAAACCCTTGACCTGCTGATATCAGTATGTGGCAGCGTACTCCCTGTGGGCGAGAAGTGCAAGGCATTCAGGGAGATAGGAGAGGTCCTCCCGCTGGTTGTAATCCTCACCCCGAGAATATTGGCAGCTTCTTTTCCCTGTGCAGTTTCTGTTGTATCGCTATGGAAGGCCTCTGCAGAAATGAAAGACATATAGGGAGGCTGAAATATTCTGAAGGCATCAAAGGCAAACCCTTCATCTACATCGGAAATGCCGGCAGCAAAAATAAAGCGGAATTTGACAAATGGTTGTCCAGCCAGGAAAACGAGGTTGTGATGAGCCTGTAGCCAACCATAACTTTGGTTGGTCCAGCCTTCATCATCACCAAAATAGCTTAAGGCTGAAATCCCCCAATCATTGTACCAGTTGGTTCCGGTGTTTACTTGTCCAACCCAATCCCAATTGATGCCATCTATGGTATACTGGAAGGCCGCTCCGTCATCCCAGGCATCGGTCTTGTACCAGATGGCAAACTCTACCTCCGGATTGATTAGTCCTGAAAAGTCAAAACATGGACTCTCTACCCACGAATATTCATTATTGTTGTAGACGCCATCAAGGTTCGTGGCCCAGACACTAGATCCTTCATACGCGGCTGCCAACGAAGCGCTGGCTGGTGTGCCATGCTCCCATGAATTCATCAAACCCCGGCTGTACCAATATCCTGGACCTGACTCAAATCCTTCAACGTAAGGAAAACTGTTGATGTTAGGTGTAATATAAACCTCAAAGCGCAATGTGTCATTTACTCTGTAATCATCAACACTATGATGGACCACTGCAATGGCTTGATAACTTGAGAATTGAGGGAAACTGGCAAGTTGTGAGAACCGATGTATCAGTGTGTCTCCAGGATTGAGGGTAGCGTTAATGGTGTCTGTCAACCAGGTTAACCCGCCATCAATGCTATATGAAACCACAAAGCCAGACTTGGCATATATTCCATGGTTCGTGATCATCACTACAATAGAATCAGTCCCGGGTGAACACAGATATCTGGGGTGCAGCCATGCAGATACTCCCAGGTCATTCTCAGGACAGACGCCATTCGCAGCAAAGCCACCCACAGGCGTTTGATCGAATAGTCCATCCGCAAATACCTGGCTACCATGGCTATCATATATATAATAGTAATTTTCAGAGGACCAACTTCCTGCTGTATAGACAGTGGCTATAACATCACCATGGTTGACGGAGAATACGTAAACGGCAGGCCCTGAACCGTCCGCCAATGTGGCGTTGGTAATTACCGCAGTTCCGTTTACCAGTACGGTGAGGGCACCTCCATTCCATCCGTCACCGTAGGAATCCCATAAAACAACAGAATAGTCGCATGCCCTGGCATACGGGCTCAATACTGTGGTCAGGCTGAACAAAGCCAGGAAAACAGCGTATGTAAAATGCTTCATGATAAAGGTTTTTTAGAGCATCCTTAGAATCTGATTATAAAAGTCACCACAACCAGGTTGGTTGTAAAACGTTATGCTTGCAATGCTAATCCTACGGCGTATGCTGGAAGGCCTGATGCGAGCGCTGAACCTGCTTTTTCTCTGCCGGCATGAAAACGGGATGGATCACCCTAATCCCGGAAACAGTAGCAGGTTTGCACGTTTCTGATAATGAATGCTTCCAGTTTATTTCAAAGAGGTCGTTCGGGTTGAACCAACGATATCCTCAGGCACACCAAATATAAGAATTATTGAAGGAAAACACAATCCTGACCTTGATTTAACAGAAGATTAACAGAACTTTTTTATATTATCACTTAAATGTCATCTCTGATATATGAATCTTCTACATATTTGTCAGGCATGATTTCAGTGTCATGATTATAAGAAAATCGCTTGTTCTCATTGAACTATATTTCATTTTAAGGGTTATTCCGGTTTGAATTTATTTCTATTTTTGATACTTCAATCTTCCCCTTGCATGAACCGTATCTTCTCGACAATTACCTTGATCCTGGTATCACTATTTGTATTTGGTGGTAATGGACAAACCTATACTGGACAGGATGCACAGTCCCGTATCCCAGGCGTTGCAAAGATTTTTGTATCCTCTGATAATGATGTTTATAACCATATTTGGCTGGCCGGCGGGGAGAATATCCCTATCACGTCAGCCACCTATTGGTTGAAGACAAATCTGTCAATGAGCCCAGCATATGAATACCATCCTGCCCATGAGCCCATTCAAGTCAGGGGTGAATATCACCAGCGCTATTATCTGCATTATAATGGCGCCAGGGTTCATGATGGTATGGTAATTATACATGGTGAGAAAGGACGGCTTACTTCAGTTAACGGTAACCTTTACAACAGGGTATCAACACTGAATGAGCCGCGCATCTCTGAATCCCTTGGACTGGAGAAAGCGCTGTCATCCATTAATGCTGTTCAATACAGGTGGGAGTTAGCTTCCGAAGAACAACACTTGAAATGGGAAACAGGAGATGAATCTGCAACCTACTACCCCAAAGGAGAACTGATACTTTTACCTTCCAACGTAGAAGATCTTCAAGGGCACATCTATGCCTGGAAATTCAAGGTTTATTGCACTGTTCCCCTGGCCATCAAAGAAGTCATGATCAATGCTGCAGATGGCAGTGTGCTCCGGATGATTGATCTTATTCAAACAGTAGATGTTCAGGGAACTGCAGTTACCAAATACAGTGGCGTACGTACCATTACGACCGACAGTACCGGAACAACGTACCGCCTTCAGGAAACAGGCAGGGGAAATGGTATTGAAACCTACAACCTTCAGAACGGCACCAACTATAACAACGCAGTTGATTTTACGGATGCCGATAATTACTGGAATAATTTCAACGCTCAGAAGGATGAAATAGCGACAGATGCGCATTGGGGTGCTGAAATGACTTATGATTATTTCTGGCTGGAGCATGGCCGTAACAGTATTGATGGTAATGGCTTCAAGCTTCGCAGCTATGTGCATTACAGTAATAATTATGCCAATGCCTTCTGGGATGGTTACCGCATGACTTATGGTGATGGCAGTGGTAGTATGGGCCCTTTGACGGCCCTGGATATCATCGCGCATGAGATTTCGCATGGCTTGACCTCATTCACAGCCGACCTGGACTATGCCTATGAATCGGGGGCGCTCAACGAAAGTTTCAGTGATATCTTCGGAGCGGCGGTTGAATTCTATGCCAAACCCACGGCCGCCAACTGGACCATCGGGGAGAACATCGGTGTAATCATCAGGTCCATGTCAAATCCCAATGCCTATGGAGATCCGGATACTTATCTCGGCACAAACTGGTATATCGGCAGCGGCGACAATGGGGGTGTGCATACAAACAGCGGCGTTCTAAATTATTGGTTTTACCTCCTGACGGTTGGAGGCATCGGCACGAATGACCTTGGGAATGCTTTTAATGTTTCCGGCATCGGCATCGATAAAGCGGGTGAGATTGCATTCAGGATGCTTACCGTATATCTGACCAATACATCCCAGTACATAGATGCCAGGTTCTACGCCATCTTATCTGCCGTAGACCTTTACGGCGCCTGCTCCCCTGAAGTAGCTTCAGTTACCAATGCCATGTATGCAATCGGTGTCGGCCCTGCTTATTACAATGGCGTTCTGAGTCAGTTCGTTGCTGCGGATACGGTTTTCTGTAGCCTGCCTGCTTCAGTGTCGTTCGACAATCTGACGGTCAACGGAATGAATTTCTCCTGGGACTTTGGGGATGGCAACAGCAGTGTGCTTCGAAACCCGGTCCATACATACACACAACCAGGCACTTACTCAGTGCAGCTGATGGCCGATGGGGGTGCATGTGGTGCTGATACCATCGTAAAACATGCGTATATCACCATCGCTACACCGCCGCCACCCTATGCCAGTGGTCTGGGGAATTGTGGTCCGGGTGCTGTGGTGCTCAATGCCCAGGCATCTGATACCATCAGATGGTACGATGCGCCAACAGGTGGAAATCTCCTTCATGTAGGACCGACCTATACAACCCCATGGCTGAACCAATCGGCTTCGTATTTCGTCGCAAACAGCCAGGAAACACCGCCAGTCTACGGCGGAAAGCCAGATAATACAGGCGCGGGTGCTTATTTTGATGCCAACGCGAGGCATTACCTGATCTTCAATGCAACGGCGCCCGTGCACCTCAAGTCGGTCAAAGTATATGCCGGATCTGCCGGTAACCGGACCATCGAGCTGAGGTCCTCGAATGGTACGATCTTGCAGTCCGTTTCGGTTGGCATACCTTCCGGACAAAGCAGGGTAGACCTCAATTTTAATATACCTGCCGGTACCAATTTGCAACTCAGCGGCCCTGTTTATCCTGATTTGTACAGAAATAGCGGTGGTACGGCATATCCATACCAGGTTGGACCCAACGTTAGCATCATCAAAAGCAGCGCTTCCACCAATCCAACCGGATACTATTACTATTTCTATGACTGGGAGCTTCAGGATGCTCCTTGTGTAAGCCAGAGGGTTGAAGTGATTGCTTCCATTGATGCCGATGAACCGGTTGCTGATTATAGTTTTACACAGTCTGGTGACCTGGCTCAGTTTACCAATCTGACTCAAAATGGCAATGTGTTCCATTGGGATTTCGGCGATGGCAATACATCAAATCAGGTGTCACCTTCCCATTTATATGCTACAACCGGAACATATGATGTTAAACTTGTCTCTTTCAATGGCTGTGGTTCTGATAGCATCACTTACCAGGTTCCGGTGATCATCACAGGAACTAATCCGCTCGTTGCGAACGATATGGAAATCAAGGTATGGCCTAATCCTGCCAAAGATATGCTGTACGTATCCTTTCCGCCTGCCTGGATGATTCACCCGGTTTCATACCGCATCAGTGACATTTTGGGCCGTCCAGTTGAAACGGGTGTTATTAGTCAGGGGGTAGACAGACCACTGGAGCTGAGTGTGAGCCAATGGAATTCTGGGTTATATGTGATTGAAACCTGGATCCCTTCTGCCCGTCAGACCCGGAAAGTGATGGTGATTGATTGATGCCTTTCAGAAAATTCGCATTATTCAGTCCGATCCCGTCTCTTCCAGGTAATGAGGCAGTTTGATTAAATCCTTGATTTTGAATGATTGATGTCGTACCTTAGGGGCTAGCCTAAGGTCATATGGCAGCTTATTCATCCAGTGAGGTTGGGGATTTGTTAACAGCAATTGAAGCTGTCTTATTTACCTTGGATATCAGAAGTAAGAAGTGCACCTGGTTTTCCGATCGCATTCATGGTCTCCTTGATCCTGATTCATCAACACAATTATCTCATCATGCCAGAATGATGCAGTCCTGTCATCCTGAAGACCGGGATTTTTGCAGCAAGATTGTTACACATTTATCAACGAGTCAGGAGCGCCCTGTGCAATTGGTCATTCGCCTGAGGTACGGAGATGGACATTGGAGATGGTTGTTCCTGTCCTGCCAGGAGATCAGGAATAATGAAAAGGAAGAGCCCATGACAGTGGCCGGAATAATAATTCCACTTGTCCATGGTTGCATCGATAGGCATGCGATAGATCATGTAGTGGATATGATCCGAAAGATCAGGTCCAGCTCAATTGAATGTCTCACCATGAGGGAGAAACAGGTGCTCTCGATGATAGCGCGGGGCTATACATGTGCTGCCATTGCCAATGAGCTCTCGATCAGTTTCCATACCGCCGATACATACCGTAAGCGACTTCTCAGGAAGCTGAATGCGCCGAATATCGCTGCGCTGGGGGCATTGGCCGGAGCGTGGGGGTTGACCTGAGAATAGATACCCGTATTCGGGTATTGAAATATTGTGTTATATTGCATATATTTATGGCCAGGGTTATTCCGGTAGTCTGAGCCGCATCGCCTGTTTGGTAATACGTTCCCTTGAAGTGCTGTCTTCTTTGCATGAGGTCAGGCAAACGGGAATAATCAACATCTCTCAAATCCATTCAGCGATGAAAAAAGCACTGATCCTGCCCGTTTTTTTGTTAATGACTTTTCGTGCCATAAGTCAGATTCCATGCATCGTACCGGGCAATCCAGGAACGGTTGATTTACCGGCTCCCTGCCCATATTCTATCGTGCCCGGGATTGAATTTACCTCTAACCTCCCGCCTGGTAGCACCCTCCTGCTAAGCGGTTTTCTGAATGGATTTGCATGTACCCATCCAGTTTGTCCGTTCCCGGGTATATGCGAAATCCCCGGTGGCATCCTGGGTGGTACCATGGTTTGCTATAGCTGTAACCTGAACCTGACCGTCATGGGTACAGGAGTTTTTGCTGGATATATGCGGACGCTGGTGATCCCGGGGATCATGAGCTATCATACAGCTCCCAGGACGACCGGTTTGCCGGTGCAGGAGTTTCAATGCGAAATGATGATGTTGCTCTTCGAAGTAGTGGGTGATCCTGATTTCAGCCTGCTGCGCATCGCATCCGGACTTGAGATGCAGTTACCAGGTTCGGGCACAACAGCGCTCACAAAAATGCCTGACGGTCAGTGGTGGGTTGAAAGCTTCTTCGATGTTTTTACAGAGGTTACGATTAACGGCAACCCTCAGGGACCATTGGGAAATGTTGCAGGATCAGGTGTTTACCCATCACGTCTCTGGCAAGGTATTCCGGCACCAAAAGGTGCATGCTGCCTTCAAGTCTCGAAGTCCTGTATTACCACCAGCCAGGTGGATTGTTTTTATCGAAACGGAGTTTACTATGGTGATAACTCCTCCTGCGATACAGTGAACTGCGGCCCGCTGACGGATTCCTTCCATATTGTCATGAATCCACAAGGGTCGCCGCTTATTGCAGGTGGATCAGGGCAATACGAAGATACAAACTACAACATAGGGGGATGGTATTTGTATCCAAACACCGGATGGTGGAATATCTGGTATTACGACCATCCACTTGACACAAGCCGCTTCAAACGAATAGACATCTCCTTCTATGTCGCTCCTATGGATCCCAACCTCCCGGGTTGGATAGAGGTCGCGGCTAATTGGTCTACGCCATTATGGAGTTTACAAGGCGATACTTCGGTTTCCCGCCGACCTCCTGTTCCTGGTATTCCGGGAATGAATGAAACACTGCATATTGGCCGGCACACCCTCTTTGCCTTCCAGGGTTTCATCCAACCCGGTTTCCAACAACTATGCTTTTATGTTGAGAATTACAATCCCGAATGGGTGTCAGTGGATGTGCGGGGAGAGAACTTCCAGTTGGAGCAGGGGCAGATTGTTCATGAGTGCATTCATGGGCAACTACCACCCATTGGTCGCTGTTGCTACCTTGACAACAACAATGTCTGGCAATGCGCAGATAACTTCGAGTGTGAATGCAGTGCTTTGAATGGCTCTTGGAATGATACCCTGAACTGCACTGCAAATCCATGCCCTGTGCCTGTAGATAGCGGAGCCTGCTGTCTTCCGAACAAGCAGTGCGTGAATGCTTCTCAGACCTCATGCCTTGCTGCAGGTGGTGTGTTTAAAGGCGTTGGAAGCAGTTGTGATACAGTGAACTGTGGCCCAATTACGAATACCTTCTATATTACCCGTGGTAATAATCCACAGCCTGGTATACCGCCATTGAATGCAGGAGGTACTGGCCAGTTCGATAACGGCGCCGGTTTTAATGGGTGGTATTGGTATGAAACCTATGATTGGTGGAATATCTGGTACTACGACCACCCCTACGATACCAGCCGCTGGAAAATGGTGACGATTTCTTTTGATGTATGGGTATTCAATCCACAGTTTCCGTTTGATCTTGACTTTGCCCTCAACTGGTCAATGCCGGCATGGAGCCTTCAGGGGATAACGACGCCTCCACTGCCTCCCATTCCACCATCCATGGAAGACATGATCATAGGAAGGCATATTTTTCCTACGGTTAATCTCGATCCGACGATTGGGATGCAACATTTCGATCTGTGCTACATCTTCCCCGATTTCAATCCTGAATGGGTTTCTGTCGATGTCAGGGGCTACAATTTTGAAATTCTGAACGGTGTTATCACCCATGAGTGCATTTTTGACACCCTGCCTCACAAGGGAAGGTGTTGCTATCCGGATGCAACAGGTATGATACAATGCGCTGATATTTATCAATGTGAATGTGCGATGTTGGGAGGAACATGGGATGTGTCTCTGAATTGTACAGCAAATCCCTGTCCGCAGCCCCAGGGCGCCTGCTGTATGCCGGATGGTAGTTGTGTGCAAACAGATATCAATACCTGTGGCCAGATCCTGCATGGGATGTGGATGGGCGTGGGTGTTCCCTGTGTC
>Ga0208041_1000676_pt1 | contig 29428 bp, 26 predicted proteins | sample AD_SCU002_MetaG_FD_184453 | JGI IMG/M metagenome (GOLD analysis project Ga0208041, IMG submission 184453) | Active sludge microbial communities of municipal wastewater-treating anaerobic digesters from China - AD_SCU002_MetaG (SPAdes) (version 2) | ecosystem: Engineered > Bioreactor > Anaerobic...
TCGCCCGCGCCGCCAAAAGTTAATAATTTATCAATTGTTGCTCCGTCCCAAATGCCGTTGCCGTTGTAATCCAGCGCCCAGACGCCATTGCCTTTGTAGTTGCCAATCTCGGTTTTGCCGTCGCCATTCCAGTCGCCGGTGATCGATTTATCGGTAATCCCGCCAAACAATGATATTTTATCTACTGGCACTTGCCCTGACCACCGATTAACCACATTTTGATTGATCTGATGAAGCGCAACCGCATCCGCAGGAATTCGAGAATAATAATCCGCCGGTCCGTTAGTTCCATTTTTCATCTCGTCGCAATTCTTATATAAATAATAATCAAAATCAACGCTCCAATTACCGGTTGGTGGGTTAAATGCTAAACCATTTAACCCGGAAGCACTCACATCCCCATAGATAGAACGAAGAGCATAATCGCCGTCCGCCCGCCAAACCGAAGCAAACGCGCAGCTTTTCCCGGTGCAATCAGCACTGCCACTGGCACCCACGGCGCCCCCATAACCAAGCTCGTAAACCGGCGCAACCAGCTTTCCAACGCCATTCAGAGGAGTAGTATCATACAACAAAGTCATATGGCTTTCCGATGTTAATGGTGTCGCTCTTACTCCGCAACCACCCACAATTACAATAATACAGCCCTTGATAGGAATTTTTACCGGCAATTGAAAATTAGTATCTACGACCGTTTTCTTATTATCTGAATTTTTCAATATATACGATGCCAGCCATGTGTGATCCGGCAATGCCGCTTCGTTAAGCTCTGACCCGCTGGCCGGACAATTACCACTTGGAACATTTGCCGCCCAAACCAAAGATTGGGTAAAAATCGGTTCAGTGGGAGTCATTGATACATAGCCCGACAATCCTTTGAAATATACTTCCCCGGCGGGCAAGGGAAAAGAATAAACAACACCCTTGCAATAAGGTTCATTAACCGTTGTTTGCGCCGTAAGATCAATACTTCCTTCCGCCGCAAAAATACCGGAAGCTAAAAAAATCCCCGCCAAAACTATTGCAACATTTAAAAAATATTTTTTCATAAATTAAACTACGCACATTATAAATTCCTTGAAAACCTTAATTATATCGTATAATGAAATCAGGCAATAAACCAACTACGATATGCTGGAAACCATTACCGGAAAATACACCATCAAACAAATATTTAAGGACAACTGGGAAAGGTTTTTCCGGAAAAATGAACCTCTCATTTGTTCCGCCGTCAAAGAAAATGCGGAAAGGGAAAACCAATGCAAAACACAATCACCTTCCGCAGCACTTCTTGTATTTCTTGCCGCTGCCGCACGGGCAGGGAGCGTTGCGATTGGTACCGGCATATTTAGCGGCACCGGCGTTGGCCGCCGCGGATCTTTGCGGAGCGGATTGGGACGCCACCGGCGCGTTTTTATTTACCGTGACATTGAGCAAATTTTGCAGGATGTTGGCGTCCACGGTTTCCAGCAAAACCCGAAACTGGCGGTTGGCTTCGCTTTTATATTCCACCAGCGGATCGCGTTGGCCATAGGCCCGCAAGCGCGTGGCGTCGCGCACATTGTCCATCAATTCCAGATGCTCTTGCCAGAAAAAATCAATCGTGCGCAGGGCAATGAACCGGCCGGCTTGCAGCATTGCTTCCCGCCCGTTTTCCTCTTCCCGTTTTTCATATTGCTCTTGCGCATTCCCCTTTTGCGCCAAATCCAAAACGAAAACGCGAAAACTTTCGTCGTCTTGCGCCAAAATTTCGTCCCTTTTTTTGTAGATCGCTTCGCGCTGTTTGTTTAAAACGCCGTCATAATCCAGCAAATGCTTGCGTATGTCAAAATGCGACCCTTCAATTTTGGTCTGCGCCTCCTCAATGCGTTTGGAAACCATCCCCGACTCAATGGGCATATCGTCGGGAACTTTCAGCATCTCCATCAATTTTTTCATCGTGTCGCCCGCAAAAATCCGCGCCAGATCGTCCTCGGTGGAAATGAAAAACTGCGTCGTGCCCGGATCTCCCTGCCGGCCGCCGCGCCCGCGCAACTGATTGTCAATCCGCCGCGCTTCGTGCCGCTCGGTGCCGATGATAAACAGCCCGCCGGCAGAACGCACCTTCTCGGCCTCTCCGGCGTCGGGAGGATTGCCGCCCAAAATAATGTCCACGCCGCGCCCCGCCATATTGGTGGCGATGGTCACCGCCCCGGAACGGCCGGCCTGCGCGATGATTTCTCCTTCCCGTTCGTGGTTTTTGGCATTCAAAATTTCGTGCTTCACGCCTTCCCGCGCCAACAACATTCCCAAATACTCGTTTTTCTCCACCGATCGGGTGCCCACCAGCACCGGCTGGCCGGCCCGGTGCCGTTCCTTGATTTCGGCCACCACCGCCTTGAATTTGGCGGTTTCGGTCTTGTATATCCGGTCCGGCAGATCAACGCGGACTTGCGGCTTGTTGGTGGGAACCGGCACGCAATCCAAATTGTAGACCTTGTCAAATTCCTCGGCGGAAGTCATTGCCGTTCCCGTCATTCCCGCCAGTTTTTTATACATCCGAAAAAGGTTTTGGAAAGTAATTGACGCCAGCGTCAGCGATTCGGCCTGCACTGCCACTTCCTCTTTTGCCTCAATCGCCTGATGCAAGCCGCCGGACCAGCGGCGGCCGGGCATCAGCCGTCCCGTAAATTCATCAATAATCACGATTTGCCCGTCTTTAACCACATAATCGCGGTCTTTCCGGTAAAGCGCCTGCGCCCGCAAAGCCTGTTCCAAATGATGCAGGTATTTAACGCCTTTTTCTTCATAGATGTTGTCCATCCCCATTATTTTTTCCACCTTGGCGATACCTTCTTCGGTCAAAGTCGCGGCACGGTCTTTTTCGTCAATATTGTAATCGGTTTGCGCCGACAGGCGCGGAATGATGCGGGCAAAATCCCGGTACCACTTGGAGCTTTCCTGATCCGGCGCCGAAATAATCAGCGGCGTGCGCGCTTCATCAATCAAGATTGAGTCCACTTCGTCAACAATGGCAAAATTGAATCCCCGCTGGACCTTGTCTTCCAAACGATAGGCCATATTGTCGCGCAAATAGTCAAACCCGAATTCGTTGTTGGTGCCATAGGTAATATCGGCCGCATAGGCCTCTTTGCGCGAACAAGGACGCAAAAAATCCTGCGACACCCGGAAAGACCCCAACCGGTCGCGGATGGCATCTTCGGATTCGTCGGCCTTCTTGTATTGCGGATCATATAAAAACGACTGGTCGTGGTTGATGCACGCGGTTGACAATCCCAGCGCGTAATAAACCTGCCCCATCCACACGCAATCGCGGCGCGCCAAATAATCATTGACCGTCACCAAATGGACGCCCTCGCCCGACAGTGCGTTCAAATAGACCGGCGCGGTGGCGGTCAAAGTTTTGCCTTCGCCGGTTTTCATTTCGGCGATCTTCCCCTGATGCAAAACGATGCCGCCGATGACCTGCACGTCAAAGTGGCGCTGGCCCAAAGTGCGGCGCGCCGCTTCGCGGGTTGCCGCGAACGCTTCCGGCAACAGATCGTCGGGCGCTTCCCCTTTTTCCAACCGCTCTTTGAATCCGGCAGTCTTTGATTTCAATTCTTCATCATCCAATCCCCGAAAATCACTCTCCAAAGAATTGATCTTTTCCGCCAGCGGCTTGAGTTTTTTGAAATAATTTTTGTTTTCGTCGCCGAAAATCCGAGTAAGCAGAGACATAATTTTCAATTTTCAATTTTCATTGAGTTGCCAATAAACCAATTTCCAAACAGAACGACACCGATAAAAATTGGCAGAAAATTGAATATTCCGCGATCTTTTTTAATCGCTTCCTATTGTAGCCGAATTTATAAAAAAAGAAAGGGGCTTAAAACGGCCCCTGCGGACAATCGTCATTCTCGCGCTCAATGGCGCGCACAAAGAAAGCCCCAAAATTTCCCCCGCGATCGCCCGGAGGAAGATCCCCCGGACAATCTTTGTCCGCCATCATCTCACCTCCTTTTCTTTTTATATGCTAATTAATGGATACCTTACTTGCGGGTTTTGTCAAGGAGTTTTTCTTTGAAGTCAGTGATTTGGCGCTGAAGATCGTCGCGGGCGCCGACAATCGCTTTTTCAATGTCGTCGGCGCTCACGCCGGCGCGCAGTTTGTTCCGGTGAAAAGTTATCAAAACCTCGGCGCGGAAAATATTGCCCTTGCGCTGGCCGGCAGTGGTTTTTCCCAGCTCAATGGCCGCGTCGATTTTTGATTTGAGTCCCGGCGCGTCCTCGGTTTGGAAAAAATCAAAATATTTTTTCAGCGAAGAAATTTTTTCTTCGGCAAATTTCCGCAAAGACGGCGTGAGCTCAAAATTTTTGGTTTTGACGATAATGTTCATTTTTTTAAATTTTAAAAAATGGAAAAACAGCAATTGAAACCGCGCGGATAAAATTAGCTCCAAAAACAACAAAAGGATATTCTTTTGAAATATGCCTTTTGCTGTTTGAACGCTTTAATTATCGGTTGCAAACTTTCTTCTTGCTCTTGCGCGCCTTGATCTTGTTTTCTTTTGACGGGCGCGATTTCTTCTGTTTCGGAACTACCGGCATAAATTTTTAATTAAAGCTTTTTTTGTTTTCCTCCCGAAGCGCAAAAACTACCTCTTCTTTTTCTTTGCCGCGGGCTTCTTTTTCGCGACTGCCTTCTTCTTCGGCGCGGCTTTTTTCTTGGTTGCCATTTTTTTTATTTTTTATTTTTAAGATTCTTTTGATCTCTTCGACCGTTTGAAATTTGCCCGCGAAATTTTTGTCAAAAAAATTTTCGCGGCGTTCGCTACTTTCATTTTTTCACGCAAAAAAACTTTGTCAAGTGTGGAAAACTAATGCACGAAAATTTTTTAAAAAATTTTCGCAATTTTCAATTTCCAATTTTCAATTTCCAAACAAAATACAAAAAATCCGCGCCAAGCACCGCGGATTTTTTCTTTTCGTTTTGTATTTTTTACGTTTTTTACTTTTCATTTTTCGTTTTACTCTTTTGCTTTGCGCTCTCAGGCTTCCACGATTTCAATTTCTTCTTTCAAATCAACGGCAAATTTTTCTTTGGCGGCGATCTTAATTTGAGCGATTAATTCCAAAACATCGCTTGCCTTGGCATTGCCGCGATTAACAATGAAGTTGGCGTGCTTTTCCGAAATTTGCGCCCCGCCGGCCGATCTCCCCTTCAAACCGCAGTCTTCAATGATCTTTGCGGCAAAAAAGCCCTCCGGGTTTTTAAATACCGACCCCGCCGAGGGAAAATCCAACGGCTGGGAAACCCGTTTTTTTTCGGCGCATTCCTTGACCTTTGCCGCAATTTCGTCCGCGTTTCCCTTTTCCAAAATAAATTTCGCCGCGGTGATCACCAAATTTTTGTTTCGTTTGAAAATGCTTTCGCGATAACCGAAGGCACAATCTTCTTTTCCGATGATCGCCGGCGCAACGCCTTTGCCGGAAATCTCCAGCGCCCGCATCCGCGAAACCGATGCCCCAATCTCGCGGCCGAACGCTCCCGCGTTGCCGCGAACCGCGCCGCCCACCGTTCCGGGGATGCCGGCGGCCCATTCCATCCCCGCCAAAGAATTATCAAGCGCGAATCTCACCAGCGCCGCCAGCGGCGCCCCGGCGCCCGCCAAAACCACCGCGCGGTTTTCTTTTTCTTCGGCAATTTTTATAAAATTGTTGGCAAGCTTCAACACCAATCCGTCAAAACCGCGATCGGGAAAAAGAACATTGCTACCGCCTCCCAAGATCATCATTTTGAAACGATTTTCTTTGGCGATTTCAATGCCGGCGATGATTTCCCGCTCGTCGGCGGCCAAAAACAAAACCCGCGCCGGCCCGCCGATGCGATAGGTGCAGTGATTCGCCAACCGTTCGTTTTTTTTGATCATGATCGTCGCATTTCCAGCGACTTGATATAGGGCAAAAACAATTTAACCCGCTTAATACCGCTATCATCCGTTAAAAACGGCTTCACATCTTCGGCCATTGTTTCAAAATCAAAATCCGCGGTTTTGGATAACAACATTTTCTTAAGATCGCTTCCGTTTTTCACGCCCAGTTTAGCGTTTAAATATTCATAATTCGGCATCGTTCGCGACAAAAGAAAAACAATATCGTAAAAGTCGCGCCCCTTAGTTCGTTTGCGATTCAACGCAGCATATATTTTTTGCGCCAAAATAATATCAACGGGTGTTGCGTATATTTGAGTGAACACATCAAATTTATTGATATTTTTCAGCTCCCTGTCATACCCGAATAAATGCGGTGCGGTATCAACCTGAATCACAATTTTTTCTTGGCGCAAATTGGACAATTTATTATCAAAAAGAACTTCGGGTAATTTTATATAGCAACGATAAGCCCCTTTAAAAACGCTTTTCATTTCAACCTGATATCCTTGTTTTATCAAATTAACGCGAATCTCGTTGGCAAGCCCGACAAAATCTTTTTCCGTGAGATTGAAATTGTCAAAGTCCAAATCTTCCGAAAAGCGGGAGCTCCCATAAACAATACGCAACGCAGTTCCGCCCAAAAAAGACATCTTCTGCCCCGCCTTGGAATTAAAAATGATTTCCAATGTTTTATATTGCAAATACTCGCGCAAAATATTGCGCTTGAATTTTCTTTCCGGTTTGGAATAATATTCCGTTATTTGCGACAGATTAAGCATTGAAATATTTAATAAATTTCTTGGCGCGGACGGTTAGGGCTTTATTTCCAAACGCCATCAGATATTTTTCCCACTTTTTCATATCCGCCCTTTCTTTGAATTCATCGTAATTAAATCTCATTCCTTGAAAATCTTCATTTTCTTTGATTTTTGGTTTTAAATAAAGATAATCAAGCAACGCTTTTTCAATTCCCGCGATGGCATACAAATAATCGTTTTGCTGGCGCAATTCATAACCGAACATTAATTCCGGCTTGATATGCCGATAGGAAAAATTCCCGATCCCGGTTTTAAAAGAAGCGGTTTTTTGCGAGGTAACGCAAGTTATTTCATAAACCATTTCCGGAATCAAATTATATTGCGACAATCCCATTTCCAGCGAAACATAGGATGGCGCGTAAATTTTATTGGCAATCAAAAACAAGCCGGACTCATTGATTTCAAGATCGGAAAAAATATACCATCCCTTGCGGATCTTTTTAAGATACTTTTTCTTTTGCCATTCATTAAGCCGTCGCAAATCAAAATCGGGATCATTCTTGCGAATATCGGTTAAACTGAAAATTTTAAACCCCTTTAGCTTTTCCTTGAATTCAATAAATCGCATAACATCTCTTTATATTTCCGTAACGTCCGTTTTTTAACATATTTCGGAAATATATTGTCATTTTATCGCCATTTTTGCCTCTTGTCAACGCAAATCAAAACTCTGAACCGAAAACGGCGTATCGCATCATTCGTTATTGCCGGTTCTCGCGGATTTTTTGAATCTCTTCCATAATTGCCCGGGACTGGGCGTTGTCCGGATAAAGATCATAAGCTTGCCGCGCCAATTCTTCGGCGCCGGCAAGATTATTTTCATAGAGCTTCATCTGCGCCAATTCCCAATAGGGCTGTTGATTGCGCGGCGAAAGCGATCGGGCGCTCTCCAACGCTTCAATCGCCGCCGGAATTTTGGCGCGATCAAATACGCTCCATTGGCGGTAGAGCCGCCCCAATTCCAAACGAGAGGCAAAATCAAATTCGCCCGCCGACGCGCTTTTTGCCAGTTCCCGCGCGAAGAATTCAAAATTGCGGCTGATCTCTTCGGCCGGGATCCCTCTGCGGCGCGCCTTTTCAATAAATTCTTTGTTTTCGGACGCATTGAGCCATTGGCGGGCAAAAAACAGCCGGACCTGGCGGATTCCCAGCGGCGACGCCTCCAGCGCTCTTTGATGCAAGTCAAGTTTGGCAACGGAAAAGAACGGCTCCCTTGACGCGCCGATCGCGCCAGCGGCCGCCGACCACGGCGACAGAACAAACGCCGCAAAACAGATCGCGGCGGCAATAGCAATCCCCGCCATAATGCGCCCGTCAAGCGGCCGCGAAAGGGTCTTCGGTTTTTGGCCGCCTTGATCAAAATTCGCCGCGATAAAACTCAAGCACAAAAACAGCATCAGATGGCTCGCCGGCATATCAAACACCGTCAAGTTTTGGACAAAATACGCGGCAAACAGCGCCGGGAAAACCGCGGCGGCAGGAATGCCGTTTTGCCGGCGGCGGCTTTGCCACAAAACAAACAGCGCCGCGGCGAAAACCGCCAAATAAGCGGCCAACCCCGCGATGCCGGTCTCGGCCAAAGTGTCAAACACGATATTATGCGCGCGATCATACCAAGTCTCGCCGCCGCAGGCGGACGAACCCAGACAAGGATTGTAATGGCGGGCGAAAACCAAGCCGAAATTTTCCGGCCCCCAGCCAAAAACCGGCCGTTCCGAAAACCCGCGCCAGGCAATCTCCCAAACCGCCAAACGGCTACCGATGGTGCTTTCCCCAAATTTTTCCGCCATTTGCTCGTGAATCAAATTCCCCGGCTTTATGGCAAAAAGCAAAAACGCCAGCGATGCCATCATTCCCGCGGCCGCCAAAAAACATCCGATGATTTTAAAAATCCGCTTCTTGTGCATCGCAAGCCAAATAGTTCCCGCCAGCGCCAGCCCGCCCAGGAAAGATATTTTGGCCGCGCGGGCGCCGGAATTGAAAATATCTTTTATTATTCCCGCCTCCGGCAAAACGAAACCGCCCGAAATAACCCCCGCCCACAATTGCGTTCCCTGGACAAGCAGGCAAAACGCCAGCGCGGCAAAAACAATTCCCGCGGCCGCCGCTCTCCGGCCGGCGCCGGCATTTTTCTCGGACCAAAAAAGATAAAGCGCGATAAAAACATTAAACAAAAGATAAGTTCCCAAAAACGAATCATTGCCCAAAAATCCGCCACCGCGGGCGGCGGCGGACTGGTCAAAAAGCGCCCGCAAAGCGACCGCCAGCGCCACCGCGACGGATGCGAAAAAAACATTGCGCCAATCGCGCGGTTCCAGCACCAAGGCCGCAGAAATCATAAATCCGGCCAAATGGCAAAACATCAGCACCCCGCCCATCCTTTCAAAGGTGGACCAAAAACTCGCGGAAAAATCCGCGCCCAAAATTGCCGACAAAAACAAAACCCCCAAATAAGCAAGCACGGCGGCCACCACCGGATTTTTGAAATTCGGACGATAACGCTGCCAATGCCATGCCAAAACCAGCCATGGAAAAAATGCCAACTGGGCACAAGCCATAAACCACAATCCCTTTGACGCCACGAAGGGAAAATAGAGATCAAAGTCCACGATCACCGGCGTCAGCAACGCCGCAAAGATTCCGATTTTGGCCAAAAGCGCCCAAATTCCGCCCTCGTTCTTGATCATTGATTTTTGGTATTAGACCACCAATCTTTGGCCAGCGCCGCGAAAATTCCGGCAAAAAGGCCCAGAATCAATCCCAGCGAAACATTCAGTCCGCGATTGGGCTTCACCGGCGTTTCGGGCGCCGTCGGCGCGAGAACAACGGCGGTGCCGTTAAGATGCGACAGCGCGAATTTCGATTCAAGAACAAGATTTTCAAGTTTGCCGGAAGCCAAATATCTTTCGGTGGAACAGCTTCTGTCTGCGGAATATTGAAAACTGTTTTTAATTTCTTTAGCGTTCGCTTCATAATTCTTGATCTGGTCTTCAATTATTTGCCGGCGCGCGGCAATCATCTTTTCGTGTTCGGCAATAACTGCTTGCGCGATTTCCGAAAGGACGTCTTTTGCCGCCGAAGAATCGGCACACTCCGCGGTAACGGCAATGATATTACTCCCCGAAGCGGCGGCGGTTTTCAGAACACAAGAAGATTTATCGTTTGTACCGTAGGCACCCTGTTCAATTTTGTCTTTCAGCTGAGCGACATCAGCCAACGACACTGCCTTGCCGGCGGACATTTCAAACGATCCCACTTCAATCTTCGTTTGTGCGCGGTAAATCCGGGGCAAAACGGCATTGGCAACCAGCGCCGCCGTCAATCCCGCCGCCGCGCAAAAAATAATAATCTTCTTTTTTCGGATCAAAACATTAAAAACGTCGCGCAGATCGATTTCTTCATATTCGGAAACGCTCCTTGAATATTGATTTTCTTTTTCCATAATTTTTAAAATTATCGTTAGCTATTTTCGTTATTGCAAAACTCCGGCACCAAGGATCGCAATTTTGAAATAACTTGAGATTGTTTTTCCGGCATTTGCGCGGCATTTTTCAGGCTTTCCAAATTTTCCGCCAAAGATCGCTCATCCGCCGCCGCCAGCTTGGCAATAAAAATTTTCTCACTTTGAGTGGCCCCCACCACTTCGTTGCCGGCCATCAATTCCTCAAAAAGTTTTTCTCCGGGGCGAATCCCGATATAAACGATGGGCATATCAATATCGGGCTTGAATCCCGACAACTTGATCATCTCTTTGGCCAAATCAACGATTTTCACGGGCCTGCCCATGTCCAAAACGAACACTTCCCCTCCCTTCCCCAGCGCCCCCGCCTGCATCACCAACAAACAAGCTTCCGAAGTGAGCATAAAATAGCGTTTCATTTCCGGATGAGTCACTTCCACCGGCCCTCCCCGGCGAATCTGTTCGCGAAAAATCGGAATCACACTGCCGCGGCTTCCCAGAACATTACCAAACCTCACCGACACGAATTTGGTTTTTCCGGCGTCATTGGCCGCCTGGCAAATCATCTCGCCGATCCGCTTGGTGGCACCCATCACCGAAGTCGGATTGATCGCCTTATCGGTGGAAATGAAAATAAAGTTTTGCGCGCCGGCGGCAATCGCCGCATCGGCAAGATTTTTGGTGCCGAAAACATTGTTGCGCACCGCTTCGCCGGGGTTTTGCTCCATCAGCGGCACATGCTTGTAGGCCGCCGCGTGGAAAATGATCTGCGGGCCGATTTCCGAAAAAACTTCTTCCATCCGGCGCACATTTTGAATGTCGGCAACGAATTCTTTGATCGGCAAGTCCGCAAAATGCTTTTTTAACTCGTTGCCGATATTGAAAATTCCGGTTTCGTCCTGATCCAAAACCGTTAATTCCGCCGGTTTGAATTTGGCCGTCTGGCGGCACAATTCCGATCCAATTGATCCCGCCGCGCCGGTGATCAAAATTTTTTTGCCGGTGATGAATTTCCCGATTGCGTCCATGTCCAGCGACACCTTGTCCCGTTCCAACAAATCCTCCACCTCCACCCGGCGCACGTTCGCCAACGAGAATTTTCCGTCAATAATGTCGGCCAGCGGCGGCACGATCCTGATTTTTTTGAGGCCGGCATCTTTGGCCAAACGCACCGCTTCTCTCACGGACTTTGACCCCGGGGGCAGAGCGATGATCAGCTCGTCAATATTATGCCGCGAAATAATTTCGGGGATTTGCGCAATCTTTCCCAAAACTTTCGCCCCGTGGATGATGCTTCCCTGCCGGGAATCGTTGTTGTCAACAAACCCCGCGGCAAAATAACGGTCTGCGGCGGAATTTTGGACACTGCGTAAAAGCTGTTCTCCCGCATCGCCCGCGCCGGCGATCAAAACGCGCACGATCCCCTCGCCCTTTTTCCGGCGGAAAAAATAAAAATAAATTCTTTTGGCAAAGCGGACCCCGCCGCAAAGGATAAAAACAAAAAACGCCGCAATAAAGATCGTGGAACGGGGAAACCCCGAGAAGAAGGTAAAATCCCGAAAAAGATACAGAACGGCGGTTTGCAACAAAAATCCCAATCCGACCGCCCGCGCCAGCGCGATCAATTCGCTGGCGCTCACATAGGACCACGAGAAAGAATAAAGCCGATGCGCCGCCAGCGCCGGCAGATAGAATATCCAGCCGATCAAAACCAGCCGCGCAATGATTTCAGAATATTGGCCGGGAATGGCGGCCTCAAAGCGGATCATAAACGCCAGCCAAACCGAAAGCGCGACCAACGCCGCGTCGGCAACAAAAAACGCCGCCTTCTTGTTCTTTGCCAAAATCCGGATAATTTCCATAAAATTACTCCTTTCTTTGTGGTATTATTTGGCGCCCTTCCTCGCTACCGGTAAAAAATATTCCCGCACGCACTTGATTACATAATCAACCTCGGCGTCGGTAAGCTCCGGGTAAATCGGCAAACGCACCAATTCTTTGGCAATTTTCTCGGTTACCGGCAAATTAAAGCGATCCAGTCCCAGTCCGGGCATTTTGTGATTGGGTACCGTATCGCGAACCAAAAGCTCCACGTTCCGATCTTGCATATATTTCTTGAATTTCCAGATATTGCCGACTTTAATAATATATTCCTGATAAATCTGCTCCGGCTGTTGCGTCGGCAGGACCACGGGCAATCCTGCCAGTCCTTTGTTATATTTTTCGGCAATTTGGCGGCGGCGCTTAAGCATTTGAGGATAATATTTTATTTTAATGTTCAATAATGCGGCCTGGATATTATCCAAACGCGAATTATAGCCCCACCCCATTATTTTGGGCGCCTTGGGCTGATGCCCCAACAACGCGTTTTGCGTGATATTATAGTGATTGCGCAAAAGCAAAATTTTTTCGTAAATTTTTTTGTCGTTGGTAATAATGCCTCCCGCGTCGCCGGCGCAACCCAATGTTTTTGGAGAAATAAAACTGAAACAAGCCGCATGGCCGAAACTGCCCGCAGGCTTGCCTTCAAAATGCGCCCCCAGCGCCTGGCAAGCGTCTTCCGCCACCCAGAGATTGTGTTTTTTGGCAATCGCCATTATCCGCAGCATATCGCACACTTTGCCCGATAAATGCACCGGCACAATGCCCACGGTTTTTTCGGTAATGGCCGCCTCAATTTGGTCAACGTTCATCAAGCCGTCCTCGCCCACATCAATCAATATCGGCTTGGCGCCCAAATGAACAATCTCTTCAATGGAAGCGATAAATGTATGCCCCACGGTAATCACCTCGTCTCCCGGACCGCATCCCAGCGCCTTGTAAGCGATTTTAAGCGCATCGGTGCCGGAGTTGACGCCCGCCGCATATTTGACTCCGCAAAAATCCGCCAAATTTTTTTCAAACCGCGCCACATCCTCGCGCAAAATAAAATCCCCTTTTGAAAAACACCTATCCAGCGCTTTCATCATCTGCGCCTTATGCGCCTGATAATACCGCCGATAGCTTGAATTGATAAAATCCACCTTCATAGTTTATTTTTAATTATTTCGTATTATTTACGATTATATTCTATTTATTCTCAAAAATCCACTTGACAAAATCAAAAACTATGCGCGTATAAAAAAAGCCGTTCGTTTCCTACTTGGCATTTAACTTTTATATGCGTCTAGTAATATTTGACGCATTTTTTCTCCCATTGCCGCATCATCCATCTTTATCGCGGTTATTTGCCTGTCTCCTTCAATCCTGCCAACAACCACCCAATCAATCTTGCCCGTCGCCGCCAAACGATAAATTTCATCATAATCCTGCACATCGAATGGCCGAATCTCTGAATATTTTTCGGCCAAAACACTTTCCATCTGCTCAAGGTCCAGAAGAAGATTGGCGTATTCTTCAATTATGCGCCTCCGAACTCTGTTCCCGACATCAACATCGTTGATCTTAATCGCGACAAATTGTTCGCCAGGCTGCATATCGGCGCTAACCCGCTTGATCATGAAATCAAGCTTTCCAGAAAGCGCAAGTTGAGCCACCCGATGATAATCATAGGCTTTGAAAATCAGACCTCTTTCGCAAAGGCCCAGCGTAACATGAATTCTTGCCTCTTCTATCTCGGGATACACACCAAAAACCATGGGGATATTGTTGAGAAATTTCCAAATATTGCCTCGTTCAACTAATCTTAACTCTTTTTCGCGATAGGCGTTTTGCAAAAATCCCTCTCCGATAATATATAACGTCTCGCCGTCTTTTACTTCAACGCCTTTTATTTTTTCTTCACTAAATCGGCGTTGAAACGCCATAAATCGCGGCAAGTTCGCCACCGCGTCGCTTGCTACGACCAACGCAGCCCTTAAACTTCTATCCCTAATCAATGTTTCCAAAAATATCCAAAATCTTTCCCAACCGCTCTTTTCCAACGGCAATTCTTGTTCAATATACGATACAACATCTCCGATTTCAAAAGGCTTATGATCAGTCGTCTTGTCGCCCATAACAATTCGCCTCTTCCTTATAAATTATAAAATGTGCGAACTAATAACACCATTTAAACATATAAAACCAAATCTGTCAAATTTGGATTGGGCGGTACGCCAATCAAAAAATCCCGCCTAGTGGCGGGATTTTTGTGGATCGGGTTGGTTTATAGGCCGGCGAAAGTTTTATAGTTTTCTTTGGTGATCATTTCCACTTTGGCATCCGGATAAGCCCGCGAAAATGCCACCGGAACTTTGCCGGGCCGCGACTTCCATTTGAATTCGTAACCGGCCAATTCGCCGCCGCGATCTTCAATCAAATCGATCTCTTGCTGCTGCAAAGTGCGCCAAAAATACATATTGGCGGCACGGCTGATGTTGCCATTGTGTTTTACGCGTTCGCTGATCATAAAATTTTCCCAAAGCGCGCCCGCATCTTGGCGCAAATCAACGGGATTTAAATTGTTGATCAACGCGTTTCGGATGCCGTTGTCAAAAAAATAAATCTTGCGATTGCTTTTGATTTCGTCGCGCAAATTCCTGGAAAAAGAAGGCAAACGAAAAACAATAAAGGCCTTTTCAAGGATTTGAATATAATTGGCCACAGTTATTTTATTGACTTCAATCAATGACGAGATTTCGTTATATGAAACCTCATTGCCAACCTGAAGCGCCAGCGCTTGCAATAATTTTTCCACGACTTCCGAATTTTTAATACCTTGATATTCTAACGCGTCTTTGTAAACATAACTTTTCGCCAACTCCCGCAACGATTCGGATTTGCCTTTATCGCTTTCAAAAATAACCCCCGGATACATACCAAAAACCATTCTGTTTTCCAAGATTCGATTGAATTCAATTTCCGAATAATAATTTTTCAATTCCGCCAGCGAAAAAGGATATAAATAAAATTCTTTTTTGCGGCCGGTCAAGGGCTCAAAAATTTGGTTTGACAAATCAAATGACGACGAGCCGGTGGCAATAATTTGCATTTTCGGATAATTGTCAGCCAAAAGTTTCAAAGTCAAACCGATATTTTTCACCCGCTGGGCTTCGTCCAAAACCACGAGTTTGCTGTCGCCTAAAAATAATTTCAATTCGGTTGAGGTTTTATCGGTTAACGCTTGACAAATATCCGGCTCGTCGCAATTGAAATACGCGCTTTTTATTTCTTGCCGGTTTTGCAAAATAAGTTTGGCCAAAGTGGTTTTGCCCACTTGCCGCGGCCCATAGATCACAACAATTTTACCCTTAAAAAGGGCATCCTCCACTTGCGGTTGGATTTTTCTTTGAATTATCATATAATTTCGTCATTACACTGACTAAATTATATATTAATTTGGTCATTTGTCAATCCCCTAACCAATTTATATACTAATTTGGCCATTTTAATGTCCAAATTTATACATAATCCGGCTATCGAAAACTATGATCCAATCCATGGCTTCTCCTTATAACCTGATATAGCAAGGATTTGGCGAGGCGTAAGATTCCATGATGATGCCTTTCACTTCTTCGGGTTTTTCGGCCAGATAGGTTTTAAAATTCGGCAAGTGTTTGAACACCCGGAATTCTTCATCATCAACGATGAGATTATGGGAAAATCCCAGAAATTTGTATTTTTCGCTCCCCTTCACACCCACAATCTTCACATTGGCGTGATGCAAGCACACCGCATTACGCACCGCTTCATATGGCCGGAAAGCGACAAAGTTAATCATACTGTAAATATAGGGTTTCAAACCCCCCAACGCCATCCCCGCGGCAATCGTCATCGCGCTTTGTTCGGTAACGCCCAGATTAAAAAAACGATCGGGAAATTTCTTTTGAAATTCTTCAATATAGTTAAAACCCACATCAGGAATCACCAAGACGATTTTTTCGTCATTTTGGGCCAAATCAATCAGCGCATCAATAAATTCCCGGCGCGTGTCTTGTTGTTGGATTATTTCAGCCATTGATTTTTAATTCATTAAGCGCCGCTTGATATTCCTGCTCGGACGGCGCTTTATAATGGTATAAATTCTGCCCTTGCATAAAGCTCACGCCTTTGCCTTTGATGGTTTTGGCAATGGCGATCGTTGGCTTTCCCGCCGCCGGATTGCTGATGACTTTTTCGATTTCTTCGAAATTATGGCCGTCAATTTCGCAAACATTCCAGCCGAACGCCCGCCATTTATCGTCCAGCGGCTCGATATTCAAAATTTCGTCCACGCCGCCCATGGCCTGCAAGCCATTGCTGTCAACAAACACCAAAAGATTGTCCAAACCGTGCTGGCGCGCGATCAACGCCGATTCCCAGGTAGTGCCGATTTGCATTTCGCCGTCCGACATTACCACAAAAATTTTCCCCTCTTCTTTCTTGGTTTTTTTGGCCAACGCAAACCCGGCTCCGAACGGCAAACCAAATCCCATTGAGCCGCCCGCCGCGGGAATATCGGGGATGATCGGCTCGGCTAAACCGATGAATTTGCTCCCCGGCTGGCAATAACTTTCCAAATCCGCTTCAGTGATTCTCCCTTTTTCTTTGAGAAAATAATAAAGCGACGCGGCCGCCCACCCTTTGCTCAAAACCACTTTATCTTTATCCAAGTCGGTTTTTTCAAAAATCACCGCCAGCAAATCAATGCAACTGTAATTACTACCGATATGGCTTGTTTGCGCTTTATAAATCATTTCCAAAACCCTGATTCGGGCGTCATTGGCGATTTTTTTGTAATCTGGTTTGTTCATTAAAGTGGTATGATTATCAATTCACTTAAAAATCTTGAATATCGTCAAAAAGATAATTTTTATATCAACCCAAAGCGAACACTCTTTGACATATCTCATCTGCAAAGCCAATTTTTTGGGACGAATCAGTTTTTGATAAGCAATCTCGGGATCCTTGGCACCTTTTAAAATTTCGCTCTCGTGAAAATTCCAGAGCGACGCATAATCGGTCATTCCCGGCCTCACCGACAAAATAGCATTTTTTTGTTCAATTGTCATCATATCAACATACATCTCAACCTCCGGACGCGGCCCGACCAAACTCATTTTCCCTTTAAAAACATTGATTAATTGCGGCAATTCATCCAATTGATATTTTTTCAAAAACAAACCGATTCCGGTCAAGCGCGGATCATCGGCGGCGGTGGAGGGACCGCCAAGTTTATCGGCGCCAATCACCATTGTGCGGAATTTATACATTTCAAACAATTTGCCACCTTTGCCGACACGCCGACCCTTATAGAAAATCGGCCCGCCATCGTCCAATTTGATTTTCAACGCCACCCACAAAAACACCGGCGACAAAATCACCAGCCCAAGCCCCGAGCCCAAAATATCGATCACCCTTTTAACCATTATTTTTTGGTTGGGAAAATTCAAAAACAACCTTGAAGGCGTATTTTTTCAAAAACGAAATTTTCAAAAATTGCCGGTCAAAAATTTCCACAAAATCAAACAATTTTTTGCCCCAAGGCCGATTGATCAAAGGAATCAACAGCCATGAAAATAAATGAAAATATTTAATCTTGACTTTTGAAAAATATCTCCGAGCGAGCTCAATCCCCTCATTGTTGAAAATATGCGCCGCCGCCCATGCCGTGCGTTTGCCTGATTTTACGTTCCGCGACCGGTTGAAATTCGCCAGCGGATTATGCCCAAAAGTTTCAATACCGATCAAGACTCCGTCCGGCTTCAATATCCGCGCCAGTTCCGGAAAGGCCTTTTTAATATCAATTGATGAAAACGTTCCGCCGTCAAATATGACGTCAAATTCATTTTTCAAAAAATCGGTTTTCTCGCAATCCATTTTTAAAAATTGCGTCTTGCCGTCCAAACCGGCAACGGTTGATTTTGTCCGCGCCATATCCAGCAATTTTTCCGAAAGATCTATGCCCACCACTTTTTTGGCGCCCATCGCCACGATCGGGACTGTGTGCACGCCGTTGCCACAACCCCAATCTAAAATCATCTTGTCCTTGCAAACGGTTTTTAATAATTCATATGAATATCCAAAACTCGCCAGACTCAACGGCCTGAAACCCTCAAAATCAACAATCTCGCCGACCGCTAGAGCCGCTTCGGCATGAGACGGTTTCTCTGCCTCCTTATCATAATATTCAATTTCCTTTTTAACTCTTTCCTCCATTTTTTATATTGAAATCATATTTAGAAACTGCACTAAAAGTGCGAAAATCAAGAAATCAAATAATTTCAATGGCTCTTATCACCAGTGCGAGTTCGTCGTGTGATTGTGAATAGGCATTAATAATTTGATAATACCGTAAAAAGATCCTATTCCATAGCCAAAATGCCTTATGGCGAACGCAATCGGCATCAAAAAAACATAATGCCACTCTTTTTCCCGAATGGCGACTTCAAGCGAAAAGCACAGCGAAACCGCAAAATAAAAAATAATTGACGTTGCTAAAGCCAGAATGGCCGGCTTCCAGAAAAACGCAACGATTAATAAGGAAAGCGATCCTAAAAAAAATATCAACGGAATATAGTGCCTCAACTTTAGGGGCATTTTTACAAACTTTAAAGGATAAACCGCCCAAACTCCATCCCAAAAATTATGAACGAAAAAATCCGAAAAGCTTGCCTTGGGAAAATATTTAACGACAATTCCGGGAAAAATCATAATTTTACCGCCAGCCCTTTTTAACCGCATATTAAACTCCATATCTTGACTACGGGTCATCCGTTCGTCAAACAAACCGATCCTGTCAAACACTTCCCTTCTGTAGCACCCGCAAAATACCGTATCAACCTCAACCGGATTTTCAATAATTTTAGTTTTGTAAATTGCGTTGCCCGCGCCGAAAAACGATGACAAGCACAACGCGATTGCGCGGGATGCCAAGGAATTATCCCTTGGCATAACCATCACCCTCCCCCCGACATTATCCGCGTCGGAATCATTCATCGCACCGATACACCGCGAAACATAGTCCTTGGCATAATCCGCGTGCGCATCCATTCTGACTATTATTTTGCCAGATGAATTTTTAATGCCGATATTTAATGCAAACGGCGTGAATTTGCGAGGATTGTCCAACAATTTAATAAAAGAGTATTTTTGGCAATAATCAGCAACAATTTCCCTTGTCTTGTCATCACTCATCCCATCCGCCACAAAAACTTCCAAATTTTCCTTGGGATAATCCTGCGCAATGATAGAATCCAAACACTTACCAATAAATTTTTCCTCATTCCGGCAAGGAATAATTATTGAGACCGACAAAGATTGAAAGCTCATTTTATTGATAAAGTTTCAGTAAATTGTCCGGTATATTGCCATTGTTTAAAAGTAATCTTTTATTTATCGCATCGGCTGTTTTCAAAATATCAAGAGGAGCGCCGATTTCATCGCCGAATTGTATCAACGCCTTGACATCCTTAGGCAAACATGCGCCACTGTAACCGCGATACCCGTCTTCCGCCACATTAAAATGAGAAAATCCAAATCTGGGACTTGCCGAAGCCATTTTTTTGACATTTTCATAATTTATACCCGCTTTTTGGCAAACATCATAAATTTGATTGGCAAAAACAACCTTCAACGCCAAAAAAGTATTTGAGAAATACTTGATCATTTCCGCCTCTTTTGCGGTAACGGCAAACACTTGCGGCGCCTTAGGTAAAACATTGATAATTTCCGGTGCAAAGAGCTTGCTTTTTTCGGTATAACCCACAATTTGCTCGCTGGGATTAGCCATATCCGCCGCCGCACTGGCCTGGCGCAGAAATTCGGGATTGAACAAAAGCTTGTGTTGCGGATATTTGGCCTGCATCTTATCCGTTGATCCGGGAAGCACGGTAGACTTGATAACCGCTATTTTTTCCCCTTCAAGAATAGAAATTGCGTCATCTACGGCAGAAATGTCAAAGCCTTTATCTTTTAAGTAGGGAGTATTGACACAAATAAAAACAATGTCCGCTTGATTGACGTCCTTGGCCGAACCAATATTTTTATATTTATCATAAAGGAACGCGCCGGAAATAACGCTTTGAACCGCCGATCCCACCACGCCGACACCAATAATCCCGATTTTTTTAGCCATATTATTTTTTAACAATGTTTATTTTTTACTTTTCAAAAATTGGCTTTTAATCTCAATCCATTATAATTGAATTTCCAATAACCGCAATCTATCAATTCACATTTTTTTATCAAACATTAGTAAAGTTTTCATGATTTTAAAATTATATTTTGCGTTATTCTTTTTTAAAAAAAGAAGATAAAAACAGCCCCTCGCGAAAGAAATTAAGGCCGCCGCGATTTGAAATAAGCGATAATCCAATCCACTTTTGTGCTTTTTGAAAAAATTAAGCAGTCCCTTGGCTTGTTCTTCTCTTATCGGTTGCCGGGAAGTTGTTTGCTGGCCGTAATGAATTATTGGGGCATCATGCAAAAAAACTATTTTCCATCGGGCGTTTTTCAAGCGGCAATGCCATTCAGTCTCCTCGCCATAGGCTTTGCAAATTTCATCCATTAAGCCGACTTCGTCAATTGCCTTGCGGCGCATTAAAACACAAGCTCCGCGAATTGTATCAACAACGCAAGTTTTATCGTGATTCCAAAATCGAGATTTTCCGGCGCCCATAAACGGCCGCAAAACCCGGCAAGTAACCTTATTGAAAGGTATCAGATTTCTAATACCGGAGAAATTAACCAATGCGGTGAATAGATTCGGAAAACCGTATGTTGACTGTTGCAATGAACCGTCGGGATTAAGCAACTTGGGGGATACCGCCGCCGCCGCGGGGTTACGGTCCAAATAATTTATTAATTTTTCCAAAGATCCCTCCAAAATTTCAGTATCGTCATTTAAAATCAACACATACGGATTTGAGGTTATACGAATCACTTGGTTGTGATTGGCGGCAAATCCTTTAACTTCGCGATTAACAATAAGGCGGACATTCGGCCATCTTTTCTTTATCGTTTTTTGGATACACAAGGATCCCAAATTTGAAACAACGCATATCTCGGCCGCGCCGCGGTAATTTTCTTCTATTGATTCAAGACATTTGATAATTAAATCGTCATTTCCTCCGCCAAAAACAATGGAAATGTCAATTGGTTGTTTTTTCATATCATATTTTTACGGAGAAACACTCTCGTTCCGCGCAGGTTTCACCAACAAAATAACATAAAACAAGAAAAGAAACCAGCCAAACAGAATTGAATTATAAATAAACAAATTAACAAAATAACTCCAGATAGTAATGGAATAAAATCCGGCCAAAAAGGGAATACCGATAGGTTTTCCCAAAACCGCCAGCCGGAAAAACAATCCCCCGATAAAACCGAAAATAAACGAAAGAATCAAGGCGCCGGCAAAATTAAAATCGCCGATCAACCCTCGAAAAATGGTATAGACATTGGTTACTTCTCCATCATTCGCCAATTCTATTTTTTCTTGATACAAACCTTGCAATCTTTTCTCAATGTTAAAAAAATCAAAAATACCGGCAAAAGTCAGTGCTCCCATTTTCAAATTTGTATCGCCATACCGTTCGTTTTCAACCCACACCGAGAAGGCCGCGGGAGAGCCGAATGCTCCAATTTTTGTGTGGTCCCAAACTTCTTGAACTTGCTCAAAAGAAGTGCGCTGAGAGCGCAACATTGACAGCGAAACGGCGGCAAAAATAAATATTGCGGCGATCAATCCCATTGTTAAAATTTTTTTTAAGGAAACGGTAAAGCGGCCGCGATTTAAAAAGACGCTGGCCGCCAGATACGATGAAATCCAGCAAATTACCGGAAAAAAAATACTGGTACGGGTTGTGAGCGCAACCCCGAATAAAGCGGCGGGGATAAACGGCAAAAAAGAAAAAATCTTGCCGCCTATCCTTTTTGAAGCCGCGAAAAACGCGCCCCCGGCGAAAGAAGCAAGATAAATAAATGAATTCAAAAATCGTGCAATCGCCGGAATATCATAATTTAAAAAATAGCGGGCAACGGAAAAATCATTGCCCATTTTTGACAAAGAATCAACGCTTAAAAAATCCGCGAGTCCGTAGCCGCGAGAATGCAAAGTTATTGCAAAAGCTATTGTTCCCAAAATACTCGCGAAAAAAATGACCGTCTTCGCCGCCGGCAAGATAATTTTCCGCCGAAAAATTTTTTTATCGGGAGAATACCGCAAATATCTGAATCCGATGACACTGCCGATATAAACGGAAACCGCCGATAACAATATCCACAACGCTCCCCGCCACCATATTTGGTATTCGGGCGCGATGGCAAAAGGAACAAAAAGATAGGTTGCCCAAGCCGCCGCAAAAAATGCCCCCGGCGCCAGCCAGCTTTTCTGGCAAATTTTGGCAATTAAAGCAAAAAAAACCAATAACAAAATAATCACTGCCGTTTTAATCATTTTTCTTTAATTTCATATAGATATGCTTTCGCCGGCGGACCGGCGACCATCTTATCATTCGCCCCTTGGCGCGCGGACTGGATATAAATTGCCAGGGTCCGGTCATTTGACCAAGCAAGCGGATCAAAATTGGGCTCCCAATTTCCCAATAAATCCGGCAAATGATAGTATGACCAATCATCGGCGCATGCCCCCCCGATGGCAACGCTGGCAATTGTGGCCGTTTTGTTTTGGCGATAAATCACATGGATATTTTTCTCCGAAATTGCAACGGATGGGCGGCTTAACGCCAGGCTTAATGTGCCGCGCCCGCGAAGCGGGAAATCATACTTGTTATTTGATATTTCGCGAAGACACAACAAACGATCTTTTGAGAAAATATATAAATAAATTTGAAACAGCCCCGTAGTTTCGGACTGTTTTAAAACGGATAAGCAATACAGTTCGTTTTTAACAAAAGACGCATTTTGATTTATTATTCCGATATTTTCAGGAATTTCAACAAACTTGGCGACATCTCCGCGTTTTATCGGCAAGTTATAAGCCTCTTCGTCCGATTTGCGCCATGTTTGCCCGCCATCATCGCTGTGAATTGAATATATTCCGTCGTTTAGCACCAAATCGGATTCGCTGGCAATCCGATAAACCCAAGACAGCCTGATGAAGTTGCCGTCAATGGCCAATTTATCAATATAAACGGAATCCGCTCCGTCAGCCGTAAGTAGCGGACCGCCATATTTCAATTTCCATTGCTTTGAATTCCGCTCATATTCCTTGACGTATATATCCGCATCAACACGATAAAAAAGCAGGCTTGTTTTTTCGGCATTATAAAATTGCGGATATGTGATAAAATCCTGCCATTCTTCAGGCACGGGAGGATTTTGAGCCAGCCAATCAACATTTTCACGAGAAGCCGCAAAATAAAAATAGCGGGGCTTGGTGGCGTGAGCCCCCCAAACCAGATGGATATTATTGTCATCGGTATAGCCCATACTTACAGTACAATGGCCATCGCCCAAAAGATTTTGGGGCAATTTGCTTTCAATGTTAAATGACGAAATCTCCCCGCTTGGCTGGATTAACGACACCCTAATGTTCCCATTTTTATCATAATAAGCGCAAAATTTACCCGCCGAAGTCGTAATTATCGCGCTTTGGCGAAAAATCGGCACGTTGATTGAACTTGAAGCATAAGCATCGCCGATTTTGATTCTTTTTTCAAGGACCAAAAAATCATTTTGACTTTGATTTTTATCAAAAAAACAAATTGCCGTTATCAACGCTGATAAAATAACGATGCCGATTTTTATTTTTATTTTCATTTTTCCTGAAAAATCATTAAGCGGGAAATAACCGCAAGCGCCCATTTTTCTTTAAAAATAATCAAGGTTGCGCAATAGATTCCGCCGATCGCCAATTCAAAGAACAACAAAGAAACCAAGCTGTTCCCTAAAAACGGCCGGGAAAATAAAGCAAACGCCGCTAAAATTAAATTAATAGTCAGATATTTGGCGATAAATAAAATATCGGAAATATTCCGGCGCTTGAAGATTTTGTTCAAAGATTGATAACTCAGTAATCCCAACAGTAAAATTGCAAGCGAGAATGCCGCAGACAAGCTAATAATCGGCAAGAAATTATTTCCAATAATCAAAACGGATGAAATCAAGATATACAGAAATAATGTTATCATCAAATTAGTGGCATTTATGGATTTTTTCTCAAATGCATCCAGCAAATCACGGGCGCCGATATAAAACATATATGGAACAGCGGCAAAAAATATTAATTGAGCCGGCAAAATCGCTCCCGAAAAATCATCACCCAGCCAAAATCTAACAATTAAATCCAGAAAAATTGAAACCTGAAAAAACAAAAAGAGCGAAAAGAACAAGATTGCCTTTATAAAATTGCGGACGTCGCCGGCAAGACTTTCCACGCCTTGCCTGGCAGCCAGTTGAGAAATTTTGGGAAGTAAAATTATCCCCAACGGACTGATAATAGAACCGGCGCTTATTACCAAGCTTTGTCCGATTGCAAAAAAACCCGCATCTTCCAATGAAGAAAAATGGGCGGCAAAGATCGGCCCCATCAACAATATGCCGAACAAGGCAAAATCAGTGCCAACCCGAGGAGCGGAGTATGCCATTAATTCGCTAAATTTTTTCCTGAATTCAGTATTTTTATGAGAATGGAAAAAATCACCGGCAAAAAACAAAATCAAGAATGCCGAAGTCAAAAATATGGCAATACCATAATAAAATACGAATTTTTCCAAAGAAAAATCAAAGCCGCACAGCAAGGCAACCGGGATTAGCGCCAAATTGGTGATCTGCAACAAATTAAACAGCTTAACTTTCAGCCGCCCCCGCAAATAGCAATAAACAAGAATATGGGCCGCATTTCCGATCAAGAAAACACTCAGCGGAAAAATAAAAGCTACATAATTTTCACTGCCGAAAAATAATTTTGAAAATTTTACCGGAAAAGCGTTCAAAATTAAAAACGATAAAAATACCGTCGTAGCGACAAAAAGCAACGCGACTTTCAAATAAGAACCGCGCTCGGCGCGGCTTTGCGCAATGGCAATATAACGCGGAAGGCCGATTCCAATACCAGCAAAAAATACCGGCACTAAAAATCCGGCCAGTTTTTTGACCAATGAATATTCTCCCACGCCGCTGGTTCCAAATTCATCGCCTATCAACCGATAAACCAAAAAAAACGCCAAAGCAACCGACATCTCCGCAAAAAACGTCATCAAAACCATTTTGGCGAACGGCCGAATATCAGCTTTCATTTTTCAATCTTTAAAATTTGAGCGCCCGCCGTCCGATTTATTTTATATTCATAAGTATCGCTATTTTGCGGATCATAAATATTGTTCTGCGCGCTTAAAAGATGGACGGCTTCGTCCCCGCGATTAAAAACGGCATGGGCGGCGCCGGGATAAATTGTTATTCTTTGCGGCCTTTTCAAAGAGGCAGGAATAACTTTTCTTTCTTTTGTTTTTATATCTTCCAAAATTATTTCAACATTATCGCCGACTATAAAAAACCACTCTATCCTTTTTTTGTGATAATGGCCGCCGCGAAAACAACCCGGCTCAATCGTGGCCGCATAAATTTGCCGGATTGATTGCCCGCTTTCCATTTCGTCTGCCTTAAGCATTTCAACCAACCAGCCGCGGCGGTCAACGTGCATTTGCAAATCAACTATTTGGTATTTTAAAGATTCAGCCATTTTGGATTTTTTAGCGTCCACTCAACGGTTTTTTTGATAGAATGTTCCAAATCAACCGGCGGCCTCCATCCCATCGCCGCCATTTTGCTCCCGTCCAAAGCATAACGTTTGTCGTGGCCGGGCCTGGCCGTGTGATAATCAACCCATTCAATCCAATCCGGCGGCAAATCCTTGCCGATAATAACTTGCGATACCCAGTTGGCAATTTCCAAAACAGTGCGCTCTTCGCCGACAATATGGTAGAACTGCTCTTTTTCTCCCCGATCAAGCAAAAACATCACCCCGTCGGCGACATTGCGCGCATGGATCCAGCAACGCGAAGATTGGTCGTTGATTCCGCGTCCATGAAGCATTACCTTTTGGCCGTCTTGTATGGAACGGATGATTTTGGGCAGGAATTTTTCGGGATGCTGGCGTTCGCCGATAATATTCATTGAACGAGTGGTAAACACCGGCAAACTGAAAGCATGCGCAAATGAAAACGCAATCATTTCCTCCCCGGCCTTGGCCGCCGAATAAGGATTGGAAGGCTTAAATCGATCATCTTCTTTGTAGTAAACTCCTTGAGGCGCGGCGCCAAAAACTTCATCCGTGGAAAAAATCACCGTGCGGCATTGCGATTGGTTATGTTTCAAATATTCCAATAAATTGGCAGTTCCCAAAACATTTGACATCACAAACGGAATGCTGTTTTCCAAACTTTTGTCAACGTGCGACTCGGCGGCAAAATGCACCAAATAATCCAGTTTGCCCATCATATTATGGGTCATTCCTGAAATTGGCGCACAAAGGTCATGCCAAATGAATTTGATTCTTTTCGGATCAAACGACTCGCTTTCGGTGATGCGATTCAAGCTACCGGCATAATTTAAAGAATCAAGAACAATTATATTCCAATCGGTATTCTTTAACACGTGCTCAACAAAATGATGCCCGACAAATCCCGCGCCTCCCGTAACCAAAATTTTTTTCATAATTTGGCGATATTTATTTTATTTAAATTTTCAGCTTAACTGGCAATCAAAGCATTGATCTTGGCGCGAGTGGCGGCGCCGACGTAGCCGGTGCCGGACTTCAATCCCAGCGGGGCAAGAATTTCGGCGGCGTACTTTTCCTGAAAGCGAATCACCGCCGCGCGGGTGGCGGCGTCAAAGTTGCCGCTTAAAATCCCGCCCGGATAGATCAAGCTCCCCCGCGACTTTAAAAATTCCTGCAGGCAAACGATTTGCGCGCGGCTTGGCGTCCCCGGATACAAATCGGCGACAATCGCGGCGCAGGAAAATTTCGGCGCGGCCGAAACCCGCGCGGCCAAAATCGCGCTCACGCGGGCAATCTCGGCTTTCAGCGCTTCAATTTGTTTTTGCAAAGCCTCAATTCGGGATTTTTCATTTTCCATCCCCCCGGACGGCGCCGTGCCGGCCGGCACGATTGAGATCTTAAACGAATATGGCAGTGTCGTTCCCGTCCCCGAGCCGAAGTCAAAATTTTTCCCCGAACCGAACGGCATCAAAACCAGCGACGAATATCGCCGGCCGAAATCTTCAATCTTCAACATCGCATTGCCGTCCGCGGCAGTTTCCAGTTCGCCGGCGGAACATTTTCCGGCGGCATCGCAGGCCAGATAAGGCACTGCAAATTTGTGCTCGGCCGCGGCGGCAAAATCAAGGCGCAAATTGCCGCTTCCACCCGTGATTTTTTGCCAATTGCCGGCAAAATAGGGCGTGTTGTATGTCACCGACAAAGACACTTGATCCGAAGCCGGCAGATAATTGATCCGGGGAGAAACGGCAAACTCCCGCAAATCCGGGTATTTATAACAATATTTCGGGCCAACCGAACAATCGTTGGCCGCCAGCGCGATCAGCCAGTCCCGAAAAACCTGGGCAAAATCAACGTCAAAACCGTTTTTTCTCAGCGCATAATCAATGGAGGCAATTCCCGTTTGATCGCTTTTTATGGAATCGGCCAATATCGCAACGCCATAATGATCAACGACATATTGCGCCCACAAATGCGCCGCGCCGTAGTTGGCCGGCACGTTTTCCCACTCCGTCAGGCTTTTGCCGGGGTCGTTTAAAAATGACTTCACCCGTTGCTGGAAATTGCTTCCCCCGAACGGCGCGTCATAACCCAAAATTGTGGAAGAATATTCGGCGCGGACTTCGTTGAGCCAGACCTCTTCAACTACGTGGCGCAATCGCTCCTTTTGGTTGAAAGTGATCAAATGCGTGTATTCATGCGCCAGATAAGTTTTTGCCAGCGGCGCGTCAACGAAAGAGGTGTTGAAATAAACCATCTCTCTTTCGTTTGACCCGGGAGATTGGTATTTGGAATAGCCGTCCGCCGTGTTAATGTAGCCGCCGGTGCCCTTAACCATTCGGTGGATCAGAACCGTGAGTTTCCCGTTGCGGGCAGAATCCGAGCTGGTGCTGGCGCCGAAAAGTTCCGTGAGTTTGGGTTGGATGTGCCGCGAAAATTCCGTGTCCATACCCGAAAGAAGGGCGCCATATCGCTGGCGCTCCGATGAATCCAAATCGTTCCACCAAGCATTGTCGGCGTAAAAATAGATCTTCTCCCCCGCCCAGACCAGCGACGCCGAAAGTTGGCTTCTTCCCGCCGAATCGTATTGCTTGTCAATGTTAAAAGCCGCCTGATCGCCATAGTTATCCGCCCGCGCAAAAAGCGGCAACAGCGCAATCATCGCCGCCGCAACCACCCCGCACCGCAAAACTTTTTTGGCTTTTTGTCCTTCAATCATCTTCGTTGCGTCTCATTAAACATCTTAAATATACTTCAAAAACGCCAAAAAGCCAAATTCAGCCAACAAACGCAAGATTATATCACCGCACCGGTTTGGGATCGCTCACCCCGCCCTCCTCGCAGCTGTAAATCACGCAATGGAAAAACATATTTTTAACCAATACGAGGATTAAAATTAACAACAAAAACCAAAAAAAATAAATTTGAAATAATAAGAACTATTAATAATATCAATAATAAATATTTAACAAGCCTTTTAATACTCATTCTTAAAACAAAACTCAAAGTGCCCGATAATCCCAAAATTTGGATTAATAAACATATAATTAAAAATACACTAGATTCAGAGCTGTCCGGAAAACTTAACAAGCCATAAAAAACTCTTCCTTCACCAAGTCCAAATATAAAACGCACCATATTGTACAAAAAATTACCTATCGGACTCCACATAACCTCCGGCACCAAAAACATCGCCAAAAAAACCGCCAGCCATATTTTTTGCTTTTTTGTCATATTGTTTTGTTAGTTTTTGATTTTCACTTTGGCCTCACCCGCTCCAATCCGCTCAATAACGCCTGGGCAACTTCTTTGCCGACGGTTCCCCGTTTGGCCATCAGTTGGATTTCTTTGGCCAGCAAATCAATTTGCCGATTGATCAACCGCCCCGCCGCGGCAATCGCCGCGGTTTTGGCTTTTTGCGGCAAGCGGTTGTCGGCTTGCAATTTGGAAAATTCAGAGGGTCTAACCCTCTGAAAATCCTCTGCAAAACTACCACACCGGTTTGGGATCGCTCACCCCGCCCTCATCGCAGCTGTAAACAACAACGTCTCCGGAGCTTGACCATAGCCAATACCTCCCTGCCGGCAAAGTT
>Ga0208041_1000681_pt1 | contig 29024 bp, 26 predicted proteins | sample AD_SCU002_MetaG_FD_184453 | JGI IMG/M metagenome (GOLD analysis project Ga0208041, IMG submission 184453) | Active sludge microbial communities of municipal wastewater-treating anaerobic digesters from China - AD_SCU002_MetaG (SPAdes) (version 2) | ecosystem: Engineered > Bioreactor > Anaerobic...
GGCCACGGCCGGACGCGCAACGCTCCGCCCATTTTTCCTGCACATAATCCTTACGGTCAGGCTTTTTCTCTCGGACATCCCACTGTCCCCGGGAGGGTTACCTGGATGACCGGGGAAAAGACCACCCGGGAGCTCGTCTACGAGACGAACCGGGATGTGAAGTGGATCTGCCGGATGTTGCGGCGGATGGAGGCGCAGGACGAGGAGTTCGAGAGCCGGCTCCGGGCGCTGGAGGGATGGCGGGCGGAGAAGGCCGGGGAAGAGCGGCGGCTCTCGACGGTCAGCGCCGGGGCCGGCGGGGTCGTGGGTGGGGTGGTGGCGGTGATTGTGCGGGTGCTGGGCGGGGGGTGAGGAGGGACGGGTGAACCTCGAACAACATCCTGGCAACCGGGGCACTGCGGAACGGCCGCTCTCCAGTCCTCCATGCGATTTTTCGCCGCGAACATTCATGAATCTCACTTAACCCTTTCCTATCAAAAAGAAAACTCGTATATGAGCCTACACGAAAGAAAATTCACATCCGCTTTCGGAGACAGAGATCCATGCACATACCTATCGCACAGCCCTCCCTAGGGAACGAGGAAAACGAAGCCGTTCTCGCCGTCCTCGCCTCCGGCATGATCGCCCAGGGTCCGGTCACTGCCGCCTTCGAAGAAGAGTTCGCCGCATACTGCGGTATCCCGCACGCCGTCGCCGTCTCGAACGGGACGACCGCCCTCCATGCGGCGCTGCTCGCTGCCGGGGTCGGGCCGGGGGGCGAGGTGATCGTCCCGGCCTTCACGTTCTTTGCGACCGCCTCCTCGGTCTCGATGTGCGGGGCCCGCCCCGTCTTTGCCGACGTCGATGCCGCGAGCGCCACGATCGACCCGGCCGATATCCTCGCCAAGGTCACCCCGAAGACGAAGGCCGTGATCGGCGTCCACCTCTACGGCCAGCCCTGCGATGCCGGGGCTGTCCGGGATATCTGCAATGATAAGGATCTTGTCTTCATCGAGGACGCCGCCCAGGCCCACGGGGCGGAGTACAACGGAAAGCGGGCCGGGGCGCTCGGCGACCTCGCCTGCTTCTCCTTCTACGCGACGAAGAATCTGGCAACCGGGGAAGGAGGGATGGTGACGACGGCCTCGGACGAGTACGATCAGCATCTCCGCCGGATCATCAACCACGGCCAGAGCGAGAAGTATCTCCACACCGAGCTCGGCTACAACTACCGCATGACCGACATCAACGCCGCGATCGGGAGGGTGCAGCTTGCAAAACTTGACTCTTTCAACCGCCGCCGGCAGGAGAACGCCGCCTATTATGGTAGCCACATCGCGGCGCCGGGGCTCGTGCTGCCGGCGGCCGCACCCGGCCGGACCCACGTCTGGCACCAGTACTCCCTGCGGGTCACCGGGAGGTTCCCTCTCCCCCGCGACGAGCTCATGGCCCACCTCCGCGAGCGCGGGATCGGCTGCGCCGTCCATTACCCCGTAGCCCTCTCCCGGCAGCCCTACTACGCCGGGGCCGCGGCCTGCCCGGTCGCGGAATCGCTCGCGGCCTCGGTCCTCTCGATCCCGGTCCACCCGAACGTCACCGATGCCGGACGGGCGTATGTCTGCGAGACGATCAACGGGGTGATCTGATGGATGCAGGCGTCATCGGCACCGGTGTTATGGGCAGGAACCATGTCCGGGTCTACACTGAACTCAAGGAGGTCGGGACGACCTACGTCTACGACCTGAACACGAAGGCGGCCGAAGAGGTCGCCGCCGCCACCGGAGCGGAGGTCTGCCGTTCGATGGAGGAACTCCTCAGCAAGGCCGAGTGCGTCTCGGTCGTGGTCCCGACCCCCTACCATCTCCGGACGGCGGGAGAGGTCATCGCCGCCGGGGTGCACGCCCTCGTCGAGAAGCCCCTCTGCCTCACCGTGCGCGAGTGCGAGCAGTTGATCGGGCAGATCCCCGACGGGCTGACGGTCGGCGTCGGCCACATCGAGCGGTTCAACCCGGTCGTCACCGAGGTTGCGCGGGTCGTGCGGGATCCCATCTACGTCTCCTTCCACCGGCACAACCCTGCCTCGGCCCGGGTGAGCGGGAGTTCCGTCGTCGAGGACCTGATGATCCACGACATCGACGTCGCGTTCAACGTCCTCTTCCCCGGACGGGAGTATACCGTCCACGCGAGCGGGACCGGGGACATCGCCGCGGCCCTCGCGGCCTTCGGGCGGACGCCGGTCTACCTCTCGGCCTCCCGGAAGTCCTCGAAGAAGATCCGGTCGATCTACATCGAGGAGGAGGACCGGACGATCGAGGGCGACTTCATGACCCAGGAGGTCTACGTCTACCGGAAACCGGAAGCCTACGGGCAGGAGAACGGCCTCTACCGCCAGGAGAACATCATCGAGAAGCTCCTGGTGAACAAGGTCGAGCCACTGAAGATCGAACTCTCGACGTTCGTCCGGGCCGCACGCGACGGCAAGCCCTTCACGGTCACACCGGAGCAGGGGCTCTCGAACGTCCGGGTCTGCGAGGCGATCTCCCGGAGCCTTGCGACATGAAGGTCCTCTCGGTCGTCGGGGCCCGGCCCCAGTTCGTCAAGTGCGCCCCGGTCTCCCGGGAGGTCCGGAAGGTGCACGAGGAGGTTCTCGTCCACACCGGCCAGCACTATGACTACCTCCTCTCGGAGGTCTTCTTCCGGGACCTCGGGATCCCGGCACCCGACTACCACCTCGAGATCGGGTCGGGGAGCCACGGCGTCCAGACCGGCCGGATGCTCGCCGCGATCGAGGAGGTGATCGGGAAGGAAAAGCCGGATCTCGTCCTGGTCTACGGGGACACGAACTCGACCCTCGCGGGGGCGCTCGCGGCGGCGAAGGTGCACGTGCCGGTGGCGCACGTCGAGGCGGGGCTCCGGAGTTTCGACCGTCGGATGCCCGAAGAGGTAAACAGGGTCCTGACGGACCATTGCTCGGATATCCTCTTCTGCCCGACGGCGACGGCCGTCGCGAACCTCGCGGCCGAGGGGGTCACGGCGGGCGTCCACCTCACCGGCGACGTGATGGTCGACGCGCTCCGGGAGAACCTTCCCCTCGCAGAGGAGCGCTCCACCGTGGACCTCCCCGCGACGGGGTACTTCCTCGCCACGGTCCACCGGGCGAGCAACACCGACGATCCGGCTGCGCTTCGCGCGATCATGGAGGCGTTCTCGCGCCTCGAGGTGCCGGTGGTCTTCCCGGTCCATCCCCGGACGCAGAAGAAACTCGCCGGGTACGGGATCACACCGGCGGCAAACGTCCGGGTGGTCGAACCGCTCCCCTACTTCGATATGCTCGCCCTCCTCTCCGGCGCCCGTGCGGTCCTGACCGACTCCGGCGGCGTCCAGAAGGAGGCCTACATCCTCAAGGTACCATGCGTGACCCTCCGGGAGAACACCGAGTGGGTCGAGACAATCGAGGACGGCTGGAACGTCCTCGTCGGCGCGGATACAAACCGGATCGTCGCGGAGGCTGATGCGGCCGGCGGTGCGCGCCGGCGGCACTCCGCCCGGTTCGGCGACGGGCATGCAGCGGAGCGGATAGCCGCGATCATGAGAGAATATGAACCCTGAATACAGACCAGAGATGCAGACAATGGATGTGCCGGGTACCGAGCACGTCTGCGGCTTCCAGCGAAACTCCCCCTTGTCGGGGTAACGATTCAACCGGGGGAGTCGCCGCTCAAGGGCGAGGGACTTCCGGAACTGCTCAGGATGGTCGCCCGGTGCGATGTAGTGACCCTCGCCATCCAGAAGCCTTTTCTCGATGAGCGAGGAGAGGGGATCGGGGAGTCGGGCGCGACCTCACCCCCGGGACGACCGCACGCATGGTCCGGAGTAGTTGACGCGGGATGGGGGAGTAACTCAGACCTGGATACCTGCCCGGACGAGCGCCTCCTTGATGGAGACGAGTTCCCTTCTGATATCCCCAAACTCGTCATCAAGGTGCTTCCTGGTGTCACTCCGAAGCCCGACAATCTCTTCTTTCGTCTCTCGCGCGATGTGGAGGGTCTGGTCCTGCCTGTCCAGCATCTGGTCCTGTTTGTCCAGCATCGTGTGCTGTAACTGGAGGCTCTGGTCTAATTTGGTATCCATGCTGTGCAGCACATTCCCGGCGTAATCCATCCGCTCGAATAGCTCCTCCTGGATGTCTCCCCGGATGATCTCAAAATCGGCATACTCTCCTGTGGCTTCTTCCCATCTGACGGTGAACGATTTGACGGCAATGGGTCTTCGTATGATATTGATCGCGTTGATGAGATCCCGGAGGTCCTGCTCGCTTCCCTCTGCAACGATCTCGACATCCCCGTTCCTGAGGTTCATCACGTACCCCGAGATATTGCGATCAAACGTCTCGTTGTACACATGCTCCCGATAGCTGACCCGCTGGACACGCCCCCGTGCAGTGGCCACAAATCGTTTCATTCAATTTCACTCTGTACGGTGGACATAAATAGTTTCTCCAGATGGCACGTCACCCTGCGAAGCTCTCTTTGGACCCTTGCCCGCACCACGAAAGGGGGTGGCAGAAGACAGAATATCAACCTTGAAGACAAACTAAAGATGCAGACAATGACAGAGAACCTCGCAACACTCATCAAGAAACGCGGTCCGATCCGGACGATCGGCGTCATCGGGATGGGCTACGTCGGCATCCCGGCGGCGGCGCTCTTTGCGGACGTTCCGCACTTCGAACACGTCTACGGCTTCCAGCGGGACTCCCCCTCGTCGGGCTACAAGATCGATATGCTCAACCGCGGCGAGTCGCCGCTCAAGGGCGAGGAGCCCGGGCTTGAGGAGCTGCTCGGGAAGGTCGTGGGCGCGGGGAAGTTCTCCTGCACCGCAGACTTCTCGAAGATCGCCGAGTGCGACGCGGTGACCCTCGCGATCCAGACGCCGTTTAAGGACAAGAAGGACCTCCTGCCGGACTTCACCCCCCTGATCGAGGGGCTCCGGAACGTCGGGCGGCACCTGACGCCGGGGACGCTCGTGGTGCTCGAGTCGACGATCACCCCCGGCACGACCGCCGGGATGGCCCGCGAGATCCTCGAGGGCGAGTCAGGGCTTGTCGCCGGGAAGGACTTCGCGCTGGCGCATGCGCCCGAGCGGGTGATGGTCGGCCGGCTGCTCAAAAACATCCGCGAGCACGACCGGATCGTCGGCGGGATCGATGAGGTCAGCACGAGGCGGGCCGTCGAGCTCTACGAGCCGGTGCTGACGACCGGGGCGGTCATCCCGATGACCGCGACCGCGGCCGAGGTGACGAAGACCGCCGAGAACACCTTCCGCGACCTCCAGATCGCGGCCGTGAACCAGCTTGCCCTCTACTGCGAGGCGATGGGGATCAACGTCTACGACGTCCGGGCCGGGGTGGCGTCTCTGAAGGGCGAGGGGATCACCCGTGCCATCCTCTGGCCCGGCGCCGGGGTCGGCGGCCACTGCCTCACGAAGGACACCTACCACCTGGAGCGGGGTGTGCAGGTTCTTGGTAAGGATCTTGACTTTCCTGCCGGCCGGGAGTCCCTCTACACCCTGGCCCGCGGGATCAACGACTTCATGCCCGAGCACATGCTGCATCTCGCGGAGTCGGCGCTGGGCGAGGTCGGGAAGACCCTCGAGGGCTCAAAGATTGCTCTCCTCGGCTGGGCCTTCATCAACGACTCCGACGACGCGAGGAACACCCCCGCGGAGCCGTTCTTTGATGCGGCGCGCGCTGCCGGTGCAGAGGTTGCCGTGCACGACCCCTGGGTCGACCTGGCGACGTCGCCGGACGCCCCGCCCGGGCTCTCGCGGGATCTCGACGGGGTGCTCGCCGGCGCGGACGCGGTGGTGGTCTTTGCCGGGCACAAGGAGTACCGGGGGCTGGTGCCGGAGCGGGTGAAGGAACTCTCAGGGTCCGCGCACCCGGCCATCGTCGATGGGCGGAACGTCGTGGACCCGGATGCGTGGATCGGTGCGGAGTTTGTGTACCGCGGGATCGGCCGGGGCGATAAGAATGGACACGAACTTAAACCGACGATACCAACAATCTCTTAACACAACCATGCAGATGTACGACATTCTCCAGCAGGACCCGGAGATCTGGCGCCTCTTCACCTGCGCGGAGGAGTATGGGGAGACGTTCAGGGACGGCTACGACCGGTTCCCCCACTACATGAGCAGCCACCGGGAGCCCTTTGAGCCGCGCGCCTCGCAGTACCTTGTCGAGCAGGGTTATCGCCCCGAGTACCCCGACGGCCAGCCGTTCGCCGTCTGCCTCACCCACGATATTGATGGGGTCTATCGATCCGTCCTCTCCAAGGGGTATGCCACCCTCTCTTCCCTGAAGAATGGAGAGCTCGCAAAAGCCCTCGCAAGCGCCAAGCAGGTCCGGTCGAAGAAACTCCCCTTTTGCAACTTCCAGGAGATCATGGCCCTTGAAGACGAGTATGATGCCCGATCGAGTTTCTACTTCCTCGCCCTGGCCACAAGGGATCAGGACTACACCTACGATGTCAGGGACCTTGAGAGGGAGATTGGGATAATCGTCGACGCCGGGTGGGAGGTCGGGCTCCACGGGGGCCACCGGGCCTACTGCGATCCGCAGGCCCTCGCGGCCGAAAAGCAACGGCTGGAATCTATTCTTGGCCGATCGGTCACTGGTTACCGGAATCACTGTCTCCGGTTCCGGGTTCCGGAGACTTGGGAGAACCTCAGCCGAGCCGGGTTCCGATACGACACCACCTTTGGATATGCCGACTGTGTTGGGTTCAGGAACGGAATGTGCCACCCATTTAAACCTTATGACCTCCGGGCGGGTCGACAGATCAACATCCTGGAGATCCCCCTCACGATCATGGACGGCACGCTCGACCGGTACATGAAGCTCGACGCCAGGAGGGCATGGGAGGTCACTCGTCGTCTCATTGACGCAACTGCACGCTGCCACGGGGTCATCACCATCCTCTGGCACAACATCTACATGGAAGGGGAGCAGCTGAAGTTCTACGAGAAGGTGCTGCAGTACTGCAGGGAGAAGGGGGCGTGGATGACGAGCGGGGCGGAGATTGCCAGATCGATACCATGAAAGCAAATGACTTTGAAGCAAGAGCCCTTGAGGCACACGAGTACAGATTGTGGAATGAACTGACCGTTCAGTCACTTCAGGGGACCATCTTTCACAATATCGACTATCTGCAGACGGATGCAAAAGTCTCATCAAGTAAACTCAAGATTTATGGCTGTTTTAAAAATGACGAACTTGTAGGGGGATGTTCACTATTTGCTAAAAGATTTGGCGGAGTTATCCCTCATGCAGTATCAACGGGACCCCTCACCCCATTTGGAGGTTTTCTCCTCCCGGACCTGAATAATGCAAAAATGCGTCAAAGGGAATTGGTTCAAAATGGTATTCTCAACGCCCTCTGCGATTGCATTCAAAGAGAGCGCTATTCTTCAATATCTATAGTCAACTCGCCTGATTTACTGGATGTTCGACCCTGTTTATGGCGTGGCTGGGAGGGGCGTGTAGCATATACATATTACATCAATATAGAGAGTAATTTTTTTGAGAGATTTTCAAAGAGCGTTCAAAGAGAAGTAAAGAAGGCAGATAATGCAGGTTTCTATATTGAGAGACTTGATGATGCGGCGGTACATCATAAGCTATTCACGCAAGTATTCGAACGTCAGAATCGGGATACTCCTGTTAGAGAGAACTTATTTACAAGCATACTTGACGTCACTGAGAGAAAAAAATGTGGCGGCATGTGGGTTGCAAGAGATGAGTCTGATAACGTTTTAGCATCCCGTATCTGGCTCTGGGATAACAAAAGGGCATATGCCTGGAGTGCAGCTTCGAACCAAGCATTTCGGAGTAGTGGGGCAAACCAATTTTTATTTGTTAGACTTCTAGAGGAAATGCAGAAAAAGGGGATTCGTCAGGTTAACATAATGCAGGGAAACACACGACACCTGAGTTATCATGCTACGGGATACAATCCAATTTTGGTATCGTATTATTCTGTTAAAAAGAATGGGTTTATGTCCAGTATGGCATCAGGCATCAAAAAGGCCATGAAAAACCACAGATAAAGTGAAAAGTGAGGCATTTAAGTGGGATATCTCATGATAAAAAAGTCTATTTTTATTATACGGAATGTACTATACAGCACAAACATCCCTGAATTTCAAAAGTTTGAATATGATAATTTTACTATTGAACCATGTAGAAGTGAAGATCTAGAAGAAACTTTCTGTTTATACAAAGATTTGCATAATGGAAAAGATCTCCCAAAGCAGAACAAATTGCTTCTTCATTTAGCTGGGAATAAATTTTGTTATATAATAAAATCAGAAAACAAAATCATTGGACTTGGACTATATTACTTCAATAAGAAAGATATTAAAGAAAATACTATTCACGAGGGTTACATAGGATTAAAAAAGGAATATAGAGGCAAAGGGATTGGAACCATAGCGAGAAAAAATGCATTATATCATTTTTCTCGAGTTAAAAGAATAACAGGAGTCTCTTCAAGAGTTAATTTGGACAATGAAGCTTCTTACAGAGGGAATATTAAACTAGGATTTGAGATTAAAGAAAAATATTTTGATACAGGTTCAAGTAAAGAAAGGGTTTACTTGGTGTGTGATTTGAAAGGGTATAAGAGAATGTGGAGGAGGCAATGAATGAGGCCATCCAACATTCTCCCGATCATAACGATGCATGTCAGGTGAGTCAGTCACTGGAATGAGTGCTCATATCGTTTGTATCGGGGAACATTTTTTCTGATGCCTTAATCCAGTTGAAGAACCGTTCCCCTGCGTTGCACCTTTGTACCCCTCAGGATCAAACCGCATCGCTCTTCTCTTCGAGAGTTGGTTTGTAGAATTGGGAATCATGGGCCTTTGGTGGGGAAACGGTACATGCGAGAGGGAGACCGTTCTGATCGACCAGAGCGCTCAGCTTACTCCTGTTTATCTATTTAGAGCTGTCATAACCGGTTGATCCCCCTTTCCTATGTAAATACTGGCAGGGGCTATCCACCCTGCCATCCTTTGAATTCAATATCGTTCCGGGATTTCGTGATCGCGTTATTCCGGCGGGTCAGGAGGGCGATCGCGCTGCACTCCCACCGTTGCAGGTTTTTGTCATCAACGAGATCACCTTTCACCTTCCCCGGACGATGCGACTCCTCACCGGGCTCCTCATAAAATTCGCGGTAGGTCGAGAGATGCCAGAGCAATTGGAGAATTTTATGGGCGAGGACTCAGTAGTTCGCTAATTTTAAAACGCAAACATAGTGCATTATAACGCGAAATCGGCACAAAAGCGAAAGATCTATATGGATTACAGGCACATCCTCATGCCTTTCGCCAAAAGGGAGAAGATCACCTGCAGAAAGAACAGCGACCTCAGACCCAAAGAATGTTGTGCTCATGTTTTGCGGCACTGGATCGACATCTGACCATCCCGATTCAGGGAAAGCTCACGCAAAGCGACCTTTTTACCGCTCTGGTCGGTATGGCTGCGATGAATCAGTCGGTTCACTCGATCACCAGTATCCTCGATCAAGTACCGTGCGAAACGTCGTTTCGCTACCACCTCAAGAAACTGGATCGGGATGAGTTGGAACGGAACAATACCGCTATCCTCACCTCGCTCAGCGAGAATGAACCCTACATCGTACGAAGAGACGCAAAAAGTCGACAAATGAGTTTTATTCCTACGTCACCCTCTACGTGACCACAAAAAACCGGCAGATGACGCTGGCTGTCTATCCGGTACGTCAGGGGATCGCCAAGGTCGGGTACATCGCCCAGCGTCTCGACCAGATCACTGAACTCGGCTTGAAGATCGAAGTACTCTGCCTTGACCGAGAGTTCTACACCCGGAACGTCATCGAGTTTCTGACCCAGGTGCAGGTGCCGTTCATCATTCCGGTCAGAAAACACGGCAGACGGATGAACCAATTACTGCGGGGAGCGCGGTCCCGATATGCCGAGTACCAGATGCACGGAAAACCGACACGGGTCCAGACCATCGCGATTGCCATGAAGTATGCACAGGGAAAGCGAGGAATCCATAGGGTGGAGAACCTGGGATACGTCGTGGGCAATCGCCGGTGGAGTCCACAGCGGGTGCATCAGACCTACCGATCCCGGTTCTCGATTGAATCGTCCTACCGGATGCGGAATCAGGTGAAACCCCGGACGAGCACGAAGAACCCGGTCATCTGGTATCTCTACGCCATTATCTCGTTCCTTCTCAAGAACGTCTGGATTGCTCGGCTATGGATGCACTTCTCCCCGGTGAAACGGGGTCCGCAAACCATCGATATGCGCGGCTTCCGATTCGGCTACTTCATGTGCATAATCTGGGGAGGCGATCCGGGCATCGATGAAGATTGCCACAGGGATTCCTGTGTTACGATACCCCATTTAGGGAATTGGGAGAGGAACGCGGTTGAATGAAAGGACAAGGAGGGGTGAATTAGAGAGGTACTGAACCTGTGGCCGATACGGCCTCATACGCGTTTTGGGACAAACTCATTGAAGCTGGCCAAAAACCCTCTGCAGATCGGTGGTACACCCGGCTCCCAATACCTATGTACTTGATTCCCGGCATCCGGGTCGTAAACCGGAGTTAAATTTTGAGGTGACCCCATGATAATTACTCGTTTGTGCGAGGGAATACTGGAGAGTTACACAGCCATTCAAAGAGATCTGGAGATGTTTTGCGTTTGAATAATTAAGAACAACATTTCTCATTAATGGATAATCTCTTATACCCATTACATCAAACACCCGGGCAAAATACAGACTGGAAAGAAGTGGAAACCTGAAGAAACGGCCCCACCTAACATCACAAATATTCTCCCAACGAGTTACCACCTTATGTGTTAAACTCATAATAGGTGAATTCATACTTTCCGGATCACTCAATATATCTGTTGTACACTCGATCTCAGATAACGATTGCAGTTCTCGGGTAAAGAGCTTCATTTTTGCATAGTTTTTATACAATAATTGATTTATCCTATAAGATGTCGGAACCCGTAAAAAGAAATCAATCAATTCTGCATCCCACAGGGGAATTTGCCACTTGAATCCAAAGAATTCATAGACTCTAACAGAATTAACAATAAATTTCGCTTGCCTCTCATGAAAATCAAATAATTCAATTGTATTTGCACAAGATACATTATCATGGACGGAAATATCCCCCACACATTTCCGGATCTTGTCTTTGAAAAGAGGCAAAAGCTCAGCCTCATTCCACCCCCAGAGAGAGTAGTGTTTCTTCAAGTTATCTTCCAAGAACTTCTCAAAAATATAGGCTTGGGGTTGGTCATAATCCAGGGGGATGTGACTCCCAGCAAGCATATCACCGGAGTGACCGGGCACAAAAACTGCATTTTCAGGAATTTTCCCCTCATCCTTCAGTTCCTTAACGGCAAAGAAGTCCTGGATATGAGGAAGTGACACCAGATTCCCGCCGTAGTCCAAGTAACGCCGCATATCATCCGAATGGTAGTTATCATACAATTTTCCACGCGTGTGCTCCACAAAGTACCACTGGTACCCCAGCGCCTCCGCCACTTGCCTGCTGATCGCTGCCTCTCTATTACCCTTCTTTCCGTAGGAAAAGCAGATCACATCCTCCACGCCGAGTCGCTTCAGCATCGTAACGATAATCCGTGAGTCCAGCCCCCCACTCAGGGGGACCACGATCTGGAGGCCTTTTGTGGATTCAATAAGCCGCTGGAAGACACGCACAAAGACTTCATCGAGCCGGTTCAACAGGTCCTCTTCAGAATCCGAGAAGTAATTCTCGTGCCAAAAGCGGTGATAAAATTGTGTGGTGAGAGAGTTATCTGTTTTGTCGTAGACGAGATACTCCCCGGCCTGAAGCTGGGATATCCCATCAAAGAGGGTATCTGGGCCGGTGACATACCCCGTTACCAGGAATTCGGCACCGTTTCCTTCGTTGAATGGGGGATTCATGTGATTTCGAAGATGATTTGCATCATCCGAAAAGATAACCTCCTTTTCACTCACGGCATAGAAGAGAGGGATACTCCTGATGCGGTCAACTGTACAGAAGATGTACCGGGAGGTCTCCATGACAAGGGCGAAGTTCCCGTTAAGGGCAAGAAGGAGGTATTTCAGAGCTTCGTGATCAATCCGGGAATCCCCGAGGACTGAAGAGAAGAGGCGAACGACATCGCGGCCTTGGATGAGGTCGCTCTCATAGAACAGCGTCCCCTTCAGCCAAGATGCATCGCCGTCAGCCTTACCTTCAGTCCACGGATAGTAGCGGTTGTGAAGAGATATTTCAGCATTCATGGTCCGGCTCCCTGTAGAATTCCCTTAAATTCTTTCTTTAAGACGGGATCTCTGGAAATAACAATCGCATAGTAGATACACGTCACAATTCCGGTGACAATGAATAGAATGTACAGCGACAGTGATAAATATTTGACGATGACCAACGGTATCACTGCCGCGAGCGCGACTAGGAGGAACCTAGAGAAATCTTCCAGTCCATCCCTATACGATACGCCGGAGATCTTGAGAATATAGAGGTTCATCCATCCCCAGAAAAAGACCCCAGTGAGAGAGTATAGTACAAGGGTGATAACTGGATTACCATAGATCCCTCCCACATAGAGGACGGTAATGCGCGAGAGAAGAACCATTAGATTAAATGCAAGTCCAACACTCTGTTTTTCAAGTACGCTGAAGATTGTTGAGAGGGGTGAGGCGATAAAGACGAGAAACATCCAAGGTGCAAGGATACATGCATACTCACCCGCCGTACCCCACTGTGCCCCGAGAACAAGAGCGAAGAGTTCTTCCCCGATGATCATCAGGATCAGGATAGGGAATAGCCCAATAGAGATAAGCCGCTGGTGAATCTCCCGCACAATGGTCTTTACGCTCCCGGTCCGGTTCTTCTCCTCGCTTGCCTTCTGGAAGAAGACCTGTCCAATTGCAGAACCAATGAAGCTCATGGGCATGTTGATGATCGTTTGCGCCATCCCATAGAACCCGACAACAACCGGACTGAAAAACGAAGCGAGCATCAGAGGAGCGACTTGGAGAGAGACGGAATTTGCCACGGTCGACCAGGAAGTAAAGAGAGGAAATCTTTTGTACCTGATGGCTAACTGCCTTATTCTGCTAGGGTTGACGGCCCTGAAGAGAGAAAGATCCTCCCGGATTCCCCTGAGCATAATCAAGAGGGCTACCCCATACCCAGCGATCAGCCCGAGAACCAGCCCCAGTGGTGATGCCGACCCGATCCCGGCACCGATCTGAACAGCTTTGCTTGAGACCGAGTTCGCCACCTGCGCGGTGGCAATCGCCCCAAACCGCACTCTCCGGGACAGCCAATAGTTCAACACCAAGAACATGCCGTTTAAGAAGACAATCACAGGCAGAAATACAAGATATTTGGAAAGATCAGGTGTATTGAGCACCTCTCCAACCCACCCCGATAAGAAAATGAAGCCGCCGCCGCTTATCACAGAGATTACGCAGATGAGTTTAAGACAGAGAACGACGAGGTTGGCCGAGTCTTCGTCTTCTTTGGGGAGCATGATGGCAAGTTGATAGGATAGGCAGGAGAGGACGGCAAGTATGCTCGATATAGCAAGAAAGAGCTGGAAGACCCCGTAGTCCCCGGGAGAGTATAATCTGGTGATGATAGGGACGAGGAGGATACCCAGCGCTTGGGCGACGACGCTCCCTGAAACGAGTTTGAGGACGTTAGTGATGAAACGGGACATTTTGAGTGTGCTCATACTCATTCGGGGTGGCAAGTCTAATCTGTTTCGGTATTGCGAGGGAGGAGAAATACTGGATCTGGTTGATTTTGATAGAAATGAGGTAAGGCACACGTGGTTACAGGTTTAAAAGACCATTGTGACCGACAAGTTAAGAAAACGGGGATAGTCGACAATTAGTAAGTGAGGTCGTCCTAAAAATATATGACCTCTGAGATAAAACACCAAGTCATGGCGTTCCGAGAACTTGACGGTGGATACCAAGCCCGGGAAGAGGTTTCCCCACCCTATAACAAGGAAGTTGTCCCGAAAGTATCCGGTGATCGAAGATCCACATGGTTTAGAACGCTCTTATGCGCATTCGCGGAGAGAGAAGTCATATCTAGCGTCAGATCGCAGATACGGCTTCCCTCTAGGTGTCGTGCCTCAGGGGAGGGATCGGGAGGGGGACACCCCCTCCCGGCAGAGGCATTTTGGGACGACCTCAAGACGATGCCCGCAAACCCTCTTTGCAACCCCCACCCCATCCACGCATTCGGCGCTCCTCCCTTCCTGCGCGCGTGGGGACAGTCGTGGCGATAGCCTAAATATCCCAGGGCAGGAGAAGGGATCCATATTTATCGACCAGTTGAAGAAATACCCACCATAGTACCCTGAGCTAGACAGATCTACAGAATCAGAACCGTTTGGGGCCGATCTCCCAGAGAGAGGGCAGAGGGGGTTCCAACAAAACCGATTTAAAAGGGGAACGATTAATGCTGTATAGATGTTCGAATCTGTAGTATTACTACTTTATAGAAACATTTGGAAAGTGAAACAAAGAATTATTGTGAGCAATAACAAATTAGAGCGAATAGTGTTGAGAAGGGCATACTCACAATATTTGCAAAGGCAAGGAAGTTATATTGGGGAGGGAACGACGTTAAAAAACACCCCAATCTTTCCCCACGGTTTACATGGAATCTTTATCAGTGGATATGCTAAGATAGGTGAAAACTGTATAATCTATCAAAATGTAACAATTGGATCAAATACCATACCAGATTCAAAAAGAATTGGAGCTCCAACTATCGGAGATAATGTCATGATCGGGGCAGGTGCGACGCTAATCGGGGGAATATCAATAGGAAATAATTGCCGAATCGGAGCAAACTGTACGGTGGCAGAAGATATACCTGATAATTGTGTCGTAGTTACGGGTAAACCACGTGTGATTCAGAAAAAAAGGATCGAAAACAGATACTATACTTCAACAAATCAGGGGTGGATATATATTGAGGACGGCGCAAGAATCATTGAGCATGATATGCAAATAAACGCCGCTTTAAATAAGGCGTTTGGTAAAACATAGCGACTTTCAGATTGGTTATTAGCAACTATAGTTCCTTGCGCCACCCTTTTGAACCTTGAAGTTCCTCAGCCCTCATGACCGGTCGTGAACAGATCCCGATCGTCAAACACGTTCCCCTCTCTGTGTTGAAGAAACGGATTAAGCACCACAACGGGTTACCTGAAATCGTCCCGCGCCTTCTGTTCATTTGATTGCAGTATATCGGGATGAGCGTTGTCAACGCGGCGGACGCTGTCGGGGTCTCCGGGTAAACGGGGTATAACTGGCAGGCGCGCTGGAACACCGACGGATTTAAAGGGCTCGTTCCGCGATATGCGGGAGGTCATCCCTCGAAACTTACCGATGACCAGAAAGCAGAATTGCGTGAGAAATTGCGAGAACAAGACCACTGGACAACTGTCGAAGTCCAGCGCCTGATTCAGTCCCACTTCGGCGTTGCCTACAGCCAGGACAGGTCAGGCGCATCCTGAAAGCGTTTGGCATGCACTATGGGAAACCCTATCCGCGGGATTACCGCAGACCTACCTATGCTAAGGCGGTTCTCAAAAAAACTTCCCCAGATTAGCAAAAAAGCGGTAGCGTAACGAAACTTCTGTAAAATAGAATCGGTCTTGGATCCAACCTCGATTTGGACAAAGGAGAAACTGGGCCATGGATCCCTTCGCGTTTATCGCAGATTATCTTTCCTATCAGGAGAACGGCATGAAGAACCTCACATCTGGTTCCTCAATCAGGCGATGCTTGCGGAAGTACTCCAGCAGGCAGGAGCTGCTCAGTGCGAGCGCACCGATGCGCGGAAGGCGCATCGGAACGGCTACAAGGACCGATCCCTCAAGACCCAGTATGGTGAGACAGTCCTTCGGAAACCACAATTCCAGGAGTTCCCGTTCGAGACACAGGCCTTTGAACGCTATGCCCGGGTGGAGAAGGCTCTGGTGAATGCAATCGTGGAATAGGACCTCCAGGGTATCTCGACAAGAAGGATCCAGGAGATCGTCGGTCATTTGAGGATCGAACACTTCTCTCCCGCTCGGTTTCCCGGATGGCGAAGGAGCTTGATGACCAGGTACAGGCATTCCTCCTGCGGCCGATTGAGCAGACACTCCCGTATCTCTACGTAGATGCTTCCCACTACAAAGTACGGGATGGAGCACGGTACGTCACCAAAGTGGTCCTGATGGTCGCCGGAGTGCGGGAAGACGGGTACCGGGAGATCCAAGGTGCCAGAGTTACGGACTGCGAGAATGAGGAGTTTTGGTCGGGATTGCTCGACTAGCTCAAAAAACGGGGCGTAATCGGGGTTCTGTTAGTCATCTCCGATGGCCATACTGGTATCCAGAAGGCGACTGAAACCGCCTTCCTCGGCGTATCCTGGCAGATGTGCTTGATTCACTGTACAAGGACCGTACTGAGGAATATTCCCCGGAAACACCAGAAAGAGGTTGCAGAGGGCGCAGAGGGCCTGAAGGATGCCTATGGTGACGAACAGAACCTCCAAGACATCGCTGATGACCTGAATGCCGGGGATACTGGAAATCAGCCAATACTATCGAAAGATTTCTCCCGGGACTCATAAGTCACACGGCATTCCCTAAAGAACACTGGAAACGGATCCGAACCACCAATGTGATGGAACGGGTCAATAAGGAGCTGAAACTGAGAACAAAGGTCGTAGGAGCATTCCCAAATGAGGAAGCTCTCCTCCGGTTGGTCGGTTCGGTCCTGATGGACATAAACGAAGAGTGGGTCACCGGCAGAAGGTATTTGCCGATGGAAAAAGAATGATCAGGCGAGGAAACAGGGCTCAGGCAAATTACAGAAAATCTGTGACGTTATCCGATGAACATCCGGTGCCACTGTCCCAGTGACCGGCGGATGTTTCTCGTCTGGTATGCTTGAGTCCTTTTCTAGGCGCACGTGTGATTTAACAGAATCGAGGTGTATAAAAGTTATAAGTATTATATCTGATTGTAGGCAAGGAAATGGCTTGAAAAACATGAGAAAGGTCATATTTATCTGGGGAGATTATCCACCTACAACAGGTGGAGCATCAGTAAGAATTTCTCGAGTAACTCTTGAGTTATCAAAAAACTTCTATATAGAACTATTCTGCCAGGCAATACAGTTAGAGCCCCGTATAAAGCGGTCAGCAAATCTGGTAGTAATCAGAGTAAATCCTCCCGAGCCTAAGATCTCACTCGGAAAAAATCCTATCACGATAATTATCAAAGGGGTTTTTCGTCTGTTAACTCGTATGGTTAGATTGTTAATACTCTTACCGATGCTAATCTATTCATGCTGGAAAGAAAGGCCTATAGCAATCATAAAAGAAGCAACAAGGTGGGATTTTGGCGATGTGGAGAGGATGATTGTAAAAATCTTCCCGTTTGCAGTGCATTATAGAGCGTTCTCCCCATGGTTCATTGCTGCTAAACTCTTCAAAATACCATTGTGTGTCTATTTTACTAACATGTGGTATTTTAAAGAAAATAACCCATACATTCAATCAAATATCAAGTATGCAGATCAAATCTGGGCTGTAGATAAATGGATGGTGCCCTGTATATATAAACACGCGAAAACAAAGGAAGTCCATTACGTCCCGGTATGCACCAATATAAACCTGTTTGAGCGCAACAATAATTCTTATCCTGCCAAAAACAGGATACTATTTGTTGCGAGATTAACGCAAGAGCGCGGTTGTGATGTGCTGATAAAAGCGGTCCCCCTAATCATAAGGGCAATACCGGATCTTGAGGTATGTATTGTAGGAGATGGCTCCCAAAAGCAAAAGTTAATTGAGATGACCAGGGATCTTCAGATCACCGATCATGTCATGTTTTTGGGTAGCGTCCCCCCGGTTCAAATCTCTGAAGTGTATAATAACGCAAAACTTTTTGTAAACTCCATGAGAGTCCCTGGCATCGGAAATGTGACACTTGAGGCACTGGCCTCAGGTATCCCCGTAATAAAATCAAAAATACAAACATTAGATAACACTCCAATAGTCGATGGTGAAAACGGATATCTCTTTAATGACAATGACTCAAGAGACCTAGCCAAAAAAGTAATAACACTACTGGAAAAAAATGAGGAAGAGTGGCGATTAATGAGCGAAAATGCTCGAAAAACAGCTGATGGGTATAATATCAAGGACAACTGCCAGATTTGGCAAAATTTGCTTAACAATCTGGAAAAGGAGAGAACATAATTGAATGCCACGGTTTAAGTAGTCTAACGGAGGTTTTATGGAGTGGAATTGACCCTGCACCCAACCTGTATTCGCAGAAAGGGAAAAAACAGGGTCACGAACCTCTTCGCGTTTATCGCAGTTTATCTTTTCCGAGGACAAGTACGAAGAACCCAGTGATCGGCTACCTCTATGCGATTATCTCCTTTCTCCTGAAGAACGTCTGGAACGCTCTGGTGTGGATGTATTTCTCGCCGGTGAAGCAGGGGCCGAGAACCATCGATATGCGCGCGTTCCGATTCGATCGCTTCATTGTCATAATCTGGGAAGCGATCCGAACATCGATGGGGATGGTGAAAGGAATTCCCATCTTGCGGCAGCCGGTTTAGAGAAGAGAGGGTGAGAAGACGTTGAATAAAACGAGAGGGAGGAAGAAGTTAACGAAGTACTGGATCAGGAGAGCGGCATGAAAGACCCATCGTCGAGCTCTCAACCCGGTGACACTTCTAGAGACACTCCAGCAGACGAGGTCATCCCAATACTCTCCCGATCATGACGATACATGCCGAGTGGATTAGTCCCAGGCATGAGTGCGCGTATCGCTCGTAGCGTGGAACAATCTTCTTAAATGCCTCAATCCCACTGAAGGACCGTTCGATGCATTGCGCTTCTTGTAGAGTTCCGGATCGGTCCTTCCCATTTTGGATGTCTCCGGGCTCTCCTGTTGACCGAATATTGCTTTTGATCCCTCGCTTCTGGTTGTACTGACGAATCTGTCAGGTATCGTAGACTACATCTGTGGAGATGAACGAGGCCTCCCCCTTGCCTGCACGATTTCACCTGCCAATCTCCATGACTTACGGTTCCATGAGGTAGCGTAACGAAAGTTCTGTAAAACTGAATTGACCCTGCATCCTACCTAGATTTGGCAAAAGGAGAACCAGGGTCATGGATACCTTAGCGTTTATCGAAGATTATCTTTCCGACAATGATCAGGGCATGCTGAACCTCATCACGTGGTTCTTGAATCAGGTGATGCTGCTTGAGGCATTCCAGCAGGCTGGAGCAGGGCATTATGAGCGCACCGATGCGAGGAAAGCGCACCGGAACGGCTACAAAAATCGTTCTCTGAAAACCCGGTACGGCGAGACTACCCTGAAGAAACCGCAGTTGCGGGGTGTCCCCTTCGAGACAGAGGTCTTTGGGCGATATGCCCGGGTGGAGAAGGCTCTCGTGAATGCCATTGCAGAATCCTACCTGCAGGGTGTCTCAACCCGGAAAGTTCAGGATATCGTTCAGCATCTCGGGATCGAGCAGCTCTCGCCTGCCTCCGTTTCCCGGATGGCGAAAGATCTCGACGAGCAGGTTCAGGCCTTCTTTCAGCGGCCGATCGAACAGGAGATGCCCTACCTGTTCGTGGATGCTTCCTACTACAAGGTCCGAGACGGAGCTCGGTATAGCACCAAAGCTCTCCTCGTAACAGCCGGCGGCAGAGACGATGGCTTCCGGGAGATCCTGGGAGCCCGGATCACCGACGGTGAGAATGAAGCGTTCTGGTCGGGACTCTTCGAAGACCTCAAGGAACGAGGACTCACCGGTGTCCAGCTGATCATCTCCGATGGCCATACCGGCATCCAGAAGGCGGCGGAGGCCGCCTTCCTCGGGGCGTCCTGGCAGATGTGTCAGGTGCACTGCTCACGGGCGGTTCTGAAGAATATCCCCAAGAAATACCAGAAAGAGGTTGCTGAATCCCTGAAAGAGGCATATGGCAATGAACAGTGGTTGCAGGATCTCGCTGACGACCTGAACACACGCGGTTACCGGAAAGCAGCCAATACCATCGAACGGTTTCTCCCGGGGCTCATGAGTTATACCGCGTTTCCGAAACAGCACCAGAGACGGATCCGAACCACGAACCTGATGGAGAGGGTCAACAAGGAACTGAAACGGAGAACAAAGGTAGTAGGAGCATTTCCCAATGAAGAGTCACTCCTGCGGTTGGCGGGTTCTATTCTGATGGATATCAACGAGGAGTGGGTCACCGGCAGAAGGTATTTGACGATGGAAAAGGAATGATCAGGCAAGGAGACAGGGCTCAAGGATTTTACAGAAAATCTGAAACGTTACCTTCCATGAACCAACTCTCGAAGCATTTGAGATAACGCATTGAAATGGCTACTGGATCGAACGTCGGGCTCGTGTGTGATCAAAAAAGGCTTCATATCACCTCTCGGATTAAATCTAGCCATTTTCGTTTAAAATAATCTAGAGAAAATTGCTCTTGATGAGCATATTGATACCCGAGTTCACCGAGTTTTTGATCCTGTAACACGGACTCCACATACCAAGGCAGAACTGAAAAATTTTCACAAACAATTTGTGAACCCCCTTCAAGTAACTCTTTCATTCCGCCGCGGCCGGAGCCAATCACTGGCGTACCACATAACATTGCTTCGTGTGCTGTCCTACACCACCCTTCTTCGAAAAGGGACATAGTAACCGCTACATTAGAAGATTCTAATAATCTCAAATAGTCTAAATAATTTAATTCAAGATGTATTGCCGGGATTTCCACTTCACGGCTCCCGCTTGTGACTAAATACGCATCCATATCTTTTAGTGCACGATAAGCCTGAACAGCACCTTTTGCTTCTTGGCAATTTCCCAAATAAACTATAGGGCGATCTTCGTCTAATCCATGAGATGTTTTGAACGCTGATATCTCAGCGTCCTCAAATATAAAATCGCCGAAATTAAACGCATTAGGGATCTTCACAACGTTATTTATCTCATTTCGAATCAAGTAGTCTTTCCAATAATCTGATACAGTGACAACAGCTTCAATGTGCTTAGCATTAGATATAAATTTTCTCAATAATATCTGGTATAACTTCTTGTTAGCCCAACTGAACACAGATGGATCATAATGATGAAAAACAGAAACTGTCTTTCCACTTGTTTTATCATAAGACATGGTTGCTGTCGATTTAAAATCACGAATCCAGATATCACTTCCCCCCGCGAAATTTAATATGTTCCTCACTAAACCATATAACCTCAATAATTTAAAGCGATGACGTGGAACGTAGACCCCTCGAAATTCAGTAGAGAATTCATCGTGGATTGCATCATAAATATTCCTTTCATATATCCCCCCTCCTCGCAGAATATTTTGTTCAGTTGTTTGCTTAAACTGGATAATGCCAACATCCATATCTACGTTCTCCCAATATGCAAAATGCTCCTTATGCTTCTCACCAAGATAGATGTTAAGCCATTAGAATAACTTTTCTTTTTTATTTTTCAATAATAGGTAATATAAGAAAAATCTTGTAATGTATATGAGCACCATGTCTTGACGAGCTGGACGTGGCTGAGATGGTATTGCCGTGTCTTGAGAGCACAGCGTCGATGATCGCGATAGTGCCGAGGGTGTCGAAGGTATCGGCGACTAGCCCGATATGACCAATCGAAATGTTGGAGCCTTCGAGATAATTCAGCAGAAGAGGAGGCATCAGAGGTTTTTCCGGAAGATATAGACATCTCGCGGTTGGTAATTCAGGGGATAGGGCAAGTTAGTGCGAAAACCCTTATGAGGCCTGCCTCATGCCGAACACATGAAAAACAACAAGACTCTTGCTGTCTATTCTCTGCCGGGTAGAGCAGGTTGTTCCCACCCTGGAGTGTGACTCCGTTGCGAAAACTAACCGGTGAATTGCCATCGAAGGCTAAACTGCGACGACGATCGCGTATGGAAAATCGACCTTTGAGGAGATTCATCTACCCATCTTGTTTCCGGAAAGGAGGGAGGTATGACGATGCCCTATCACGTTGCCGCTGGTCTTGATGTCCACAAGAAGTTTATTGTCGCCACACTTCTCTGGTCAACGGGCACCAAGATCCAGCAGCGGTTTGAACGAACGGTGCAAGGGACTCTTGCACTGAAGACATGGCTTCTCGACTATAAATGCGATGTGGTTGCCTGTGAATCCACTTCGGATTATTGGGTAACCATCTATGACCTGGTGATCGAGCACGTTCCCGTCCTCGTCGGGAATGCCCACGATCTCAAAGTTCTCGCCCACAAAAAGACAGACAAGATCGACTCCGAGATGATCGCGCTGCTTGCGTTAAAAGGCATGATTTCTCCCCCGCGGGTCATGCCTCGTCATCATCGTGACTTCCGGAAGCTGGTTCGGTTGAGACACTTCCGGGTAGGAAAACGGACCGATCTCAAAAATCGGATTCATAGTATCCTCGATAGTGAACTCTTCCCGCTGGCAGCACTGCTCACCGACATCTTTGGCGTTTCGGGACAGCGCATTCTGCACGGCATCCTGAACGGAGTATCGGCGGATGAGATTTTGCTCTCGATTCCCCGTCGGATCCGGGAGAAGAAAGAACCGGAGATTCGGGCACTCATTGACCAGAATCTTTCTGTCGGTGCCCTGATGCAACTCGGTCACCTCCTCCGTGTTATGAAACAGCTGGATGAAGAGATCGCCGCGCTGACCGAGGAGGCACAGGCCTACGTCCTCCGCAAATTCCCGCGAGAATACGCCTTACTCCGAACGGTCCCCGGTGTAGGGAACATTACTGCCATCACGCTTATCGCCGAGATCGGGAATTTCAAAGATTTCACCTCCGGTGATCACCTTGCCAGCTGGCTTGGTCTGGTGCCGAAGGTGTATCAATCGGCAAACCACGTCGTGAAGCAATCCATCACGAAACGTGGCTCCCGCTATGCCCGATGGATCATTACGCAAGCAGCGCACGCTGCCGCGAAGGCACGGAAGAATGTCCTTCGGGACTGGTATGAAGCAAAAAAGGCGGTGATCGGAACCGGGAAAGCAATTACTGCCCTGTCCCGCAAGATGATCACCATCATCTGGCATCTCATCGTGAATGATGAAGAGTATGTCGATAAGTACCGTGACCCCGGGACTCCCCAATCCCCGCAGATGCATACCCTTCGCATTCCCGCATCACCGCACTATACGCTCGAAGATGTTATCCGGCTGGTATCCGAAGCGATAGAACTCCTCAACCAACGGGATCCGGATCCTGTCTGACAGGTCGCTTCCGGATTTTTCCTGAAGGGCAACCCGACAGTCGGGGTGCAGGGTGAGCGAATGCTTTCGAGCGGGGTGGCACGTTTCCAGAAGAAAGAACGCTCTTGCCTCTCGAGGGATCTCCGATCTTGGGGGAACCAGGGATACACCCGCTGAGAGAGACCCCAAGCAGGATTGCATCCGGCATGAGCAGAGAATATCGTCCGTAAGCTGACCACGGCTTTTTCATGGAAACGTGGGAGTGCGACAAGAAGCTGTAATCTGGATTGCACAACGCTATCCCTTTCGTTCGAGATATCCCTACTGCAGCATGCATGTCTGGTAACGGAAGTGTGTGAAGCCTGCGGGACAACGTGGAGAGCACCGGAAGTCTGATCCGGTCAATCTGCCAGGGAAAGGATGTCATGGAGAAGCACACGCTGAATCATCGGAAGGGTCGTAATTCGCGACAAGCGAAAGCAGACTGGCGCGCTTGGACCAAAATGGTGTGGAATCAGGCTATACCGGCTACCCCCACGGTATGGCGAACGAACGGACGGTTCCCGGCCTAAAGATGGCTCCTACAACATCCGCAGTATCCAGAGTACGGAACTTGGTAACCCGTATGCGCTCCTCGGAAGAGGTAGGGACTCCGCGAGGAGAACCGATACCGTAGACGGAACAGGAAGTCTCAAAAAGCAAATGCTTGCCGGTAATGGGCAGGATAGAGGTTAATACCTTAGCTTGAAAGGGCGCTAACGTGAGACAGGCGATTCGTAGCAATGAAGGAAGGTAAACCAATGAAAGTATGTCATTCAACGACACAAACCTGCGAGAAGCATACCGACAGGGATCTTGCCCAGCAATGGAAGTCCATTGACTGGAAGAAGGTACGATCCTCTGTTAATCGGCTACAGATCCGGATTGCAAAGGCAATGCAAGAAGAAAACGGGAACCTCGTGAAACGTCTTAGTTATCTGTTGACACATTCGCACTCAGCCAAACTGCTTGCGGTTCGAATTGTGACACAGAACAAAGGAAAATGTACCCCCGGCGTAGACGGGGAACTCTGGAACACGGCATTTGAAAAGATGCGAGCAGTCCTGAGCCTCACCAACACACAGTATTGCACGCAACCATTACGACGTATCTATATCCCGAAACCCGGGAAAGATACAAAACGTCCTATCTCAATCCCGACCATGTACGACCGGGCTATGCAGGCACTCTACGGTCTGGCTCTCCAGCCGATCGCAGAGACTACGGCAGATCCCAGGTCATTTGGATTCAGGCTCTTTCGATCTGCACAGGATGCATCAGAGTATGCATTCCTCTGCTTGTCAAGAGAAAACTCGAATCAATGGATTCTGGAAGGAGATATCCGTGGGTGCTTTGATACCATCTCCCATGACTGGCCCAAGGATCATATTCCAATGAACCAGTCAGTACTCACCCAGTTTCTGAAAGCTGGATTCGTGTTCGATCAAACCCTTTTCCCAACAGACAAAGGCACTCCGCAAGGAGGGATCGTCTCTCCCATTCTCGCGAATATGACGCTCGACGGGATGGAAAAGACCCTTAACGCACGATTTCCCAGGATGAGAGTGTACTTCATCAGATACGCGGATGACTTCCTGGTTATTACTCCAACAAAGGAGACTGCTGAAGAAGCACGTGATACTCTCAGGGAATTTCTCTCCCTACGGGGACTTGAACTCTCGACGGAAAAGACACTGATCACGCACATGAACGAGGGTTTTGATTTTCTCGGATACAACTTCCGGAAATATAAGGGGACGCTCCCCATCAAACCTTCTAAGAAATCCATCCAGTCGATCGTTACCAAGATCAGGATGACAGTGAAAAAGGCAAAAGCCTGGACACAGGACGCCCTGATAAAGACTCTCAACCCGATCATCAGGGGCTGGGCAAACTATCATCGCCATATTGTTGCAAAGGAGACATTCAAGAAACTTGATGCTTACCTCTGGAAAGTTACATGGCAATGGGGTAAATGTCGGCACCCCAGCAAAGGGCATAAATGGATCGCTCGAAAATACTGGCACTCGGAAGGCTCACGAAACTGGGTATTCCAGACAAAGGAGAATACTCTTCTTCAATTCTCCGATGCATCTATCCGAAGGCATGCTTTTCCAAAACTTCAGGCAAATCCCTATCTCGACAGGAAATACTTCCTCGAGAGAAGGGATCGCATGAGAAGACAGACGCCATGGATTCAAACAACGTTATCTTACTTTGCTTTGCTGCCCAGCAATGGGTAATGAATTGCACGAGCGTACTGCGGTGAAAGTCGCACGGTGCGTTCTTGGAAGGGGAGAGGGTGGTAACACCTTCTCCCTATTCGACTACATCGCTGCCACCTCAAATCATCTGAGAAAAAGTATATCAGGCGAGTTTGGCCTCAAGGCGTAGCAGAATAGTGAAGCAGGAAAAGGGTATTACCTGATTACTCCCGTCCCGGTAAGATAATAACCCTGAACCCCATGATTATCGTACATCTTATCGAAATTATTCAGTCGGGCTAAAAACTCAGCCCCCAATATCTCAGGGTGTACTAATGTTTTATAATACCCTTCTAAATCCACATCTTTTTTAATAGGCCTGTCCAACATGTGTTGTCTCCACAGGAAGACAGCGCCGGGTGTACTGCTTATTTGCTGTTCCGATGAAAATACCACATATTCTGCACTGTGCGGTATGCAGTCAATAACTGCAGGATATCTCGACTCAACCAACACTTTCTCTGCAATATTCGAGAGAGTTTCAGCTCCAATACCCTCCTGAGTTGTATAGACCAGCGAAATTGTTGTCTCTTGCAACCAGAGAGGACTATCGTCATTAGAAATCGTACTTGTAGTCATGAAAAACGCCAAGCTGAACACAAATACAAAGGATATTATCAAACCAAGTCTCCTCTTAGAGATTTTAGACAATATGGTTAAAAGAGCAAACGCAGCCATAATGCTCAAACAGAAGTACATAAAAACAAACCATCGGCTTGGCATTATGTTCCGAATGCCAAATAATGGAAACCCAAAAGTGATGAACAGCAAAAATAGAGTGCATATGATCATCGGGAAAGTGAATACGCTTCTGTACTTCTTCGATAGCCAGAATAAACAGCCGATAACAGCTAGGAATAACAGTAATGTGAGACCGGCGACATTTGCTATCCGCTCAAAAAGTGGTGGAAGCACTGCTACATACTCTGAAATTGCTTCAGGTCTGTTTAAAAAATCAGCGTGTTCCGTTGTAGATATAATGAGGGTTGACATTATCACCTCAAAAAAACTTTCCTCACTCCTTTTACTATATATTGCAACAAACCAGTGTTGCAGTAGTACTATACCATAGATCGGCAACACGATTATTGGTGGAAGAACCACCGCATGTTTATTGAAAAAGATTTTGTATATGCATGACCCAACAATTAACCCCAGAATGCTAACGAGCGCAATAAACGACGATACCGCATGAGCTAAAATCAGCAGAGGAATGAACAGCATTATAAGCAGAAGCCATATTCTCCGTTTTGAGTCTGTCGTTGCAGCTTGGAAGATGAAGAAGATAAAGAAGAAATAAAGGCAGATCCCATAAGTGGTTGTCTGCGGAGCAGCTCCCCAATACGTATGATAATCGGTAACATTTACTATTAGCGTTGCAAGGAGCCCTGTTTTTACATTTATTACACGTCTTGCCACGAGGAAAACACAGATGGAGGATATTACTAACGGGATAATGATAGCAAAGTTTGTTGCATCTTTGATAGGAATATTTGTTATAATGTCGTTTATTGCAACCAAAATATGCATCAACGGATAATACGACTCCTTGGCTGACAGTATTTCTATGAAACCATATTGAGTGAGATTTGTATTGTCTACCAGATGTCTCCAATAGTCACTGCCAACACCGTAATAACCCAAAAATAATGAATATTTTAGATTGAACGATAGCATTAGTATCTTTATTATCTGAATGACTGCATCACTCTTACCATTTAAAAACACTATTGAGAATGCGAGAAATCCAGCAGATAATGCTATGAGGACAAAGTATGGCAAGGGACGACCTTCATTTGCATGTAAAGTCAACAGACTCGCTGAAAACAGGATGAAGAATATAATCTCCACGAGAGTTTTTGCTGGCTTACCAATGAACTTAGTTGATGCAGTCTCCCGGTTCTTCATTGTCAGGTAGAGCAGTGATGCAAGCGTAAGCGCAGACCCCAGCATGAAGAGATGGATGGTCGCACTAATAAGATACAAGGATGTTATCGTGATTCCAAATATGATTCCAGTTATACAGGCGACAGTATCTAAATTCTCAAAAAAATATTCCTGTATAGCAAGCCTTTGCATTGTATCTTTAATATTGCACTTCGATAAGTAAACAACTTTACTGAAATGAATCGCTACGGTGTGACTCACAGGGTAACGTCTCCGATCTTCTGTAATTTGCCTGAGCCCTGTCCCCCTGTCTGTTCATTCTTTTTCCATCGGCAAATACCTTCTGCCGGTGACCCACTCCTCGTTCACATCCATCTGGATAGAACCGACCACCCGAAGGAAGGATTCCTCGTTCGAGAATGTCCCTACGACTTTGGGTCGAATAAGAAGAGGGTGTTACCACCCGCCCCCCTCCCAGGAACCGGACGTGCGGCTTTCACCGCATACGGCTCGCACATTCCGCGACCCTGTTGAGGGCGGCAGCGCAAAGAAGGTCATCTGGTCTCGTTCCAGGGTGTTGTTTGTTTTGAGCGATCCCTTCTCTCCAGGAAGTATTTCCTGTTGAGGTATGGGTTCGCATCGAGTTTGGGGCACGAGTGTCTTCGGATCTTTGCATCCGAGAACTTCAGGAGTTTGTTCTCCTTTGTTTGGAACACTCATCTTCTGTTCCTCTCTGGCTGCCAATACCTGCGCGCGATCCACCTATCCCCTTTGTCGGGATGTCTGCGTCTGCCCCAACACCATGTTACTCTCCAGATGTAGGCATCCTGTTTCTTGATCCTGAACTCCGCATGAGTTAGGGCCTATACTTCATTTTCTGCTCTCCCTTTCATCATTCGCCGTTGCAGACGGAAAGATCTATATAGTCATAATCCCTAATATTACCTCATATGGATGAATGGGTTCGGGCGTGGTTGGAGGAACAGCGGCGGCAGGGGGAGAAGTGTCTTGAGATCAAGGAGATCCAGGGCAAACCCTATGTCTACCGGTCGACGAGCACCTATGACAAGACAACCAAGTCCCCCAATAAGGTCAGCACCTACCTGGGCAGGCTCACGAAAGACCACGGTCTCCTCGCCAAAGGAAACCGAAGGCAGAACATCCCGATGCCTCCCCGCAGCGTCCATGAATACGGGAACGCTGCCCTCCTGGCGGCGGAGTTCGGTGACCTGCTCCCGGTCCTCCGGGAGACGTTCCCGGCCTGCTGGCAGGAACTCGTCGCTCTCACCTTCACCCGAATCACTGGGTATACCCCACTCTCCCGGGTTCAGTACTTCGCTAACTTCTTCCTCCCCTTTCTTTTATTCAACGTCTTTCTCCTCTCCGTTCTCTAAACCGAATGCCGTAAGACAGGAATTCCTTTCACCATCCCCATCGCTGCCCGGATTGCTTCCC
>Ga0208041_1000686_pt1 | contig 28791 bp, 16 predicted proteins | sample AD_SCU002_MetaG_FD_184453 | JGI IMG/M metagenome (GOLD analysis project Ga0208041, IMG submission 184453) | Active sludge microbial communities of municipal wastewater-treating anaerobic digesters from China - AD_SCU002_MetaG (SPAdes) (version 2) | ecosystem: Engineered > Bioreactor > Anaerobic...
ATATCCATATCCTGCAGGTAGAAGACACGGGAGGAGAGACCTGCCCTTGCGGCCTCATCATCGCACCAGGACGCAATCTTTGCGGAGTTGCCGAACCTGCGGGGACTCCCCTGCAGGATCACAACATCGACCGTATCCCCCGGCAGCGGCCGCGTAAAGACCCGCGGCCTGAGATAGAGGTGCGGGCGCGACGAGACGTCCTCTGCGAGCCTGGCAAAGACTATCTCCGCGGCCTTCCGGGCATCAAAGAGCGAACCAGGCGGGATCTCGTAAGAGTTGATCGCGTAGGTGTAGACCGTCTCCGTGCCGCGGAGAACCTCGATGTTGTAGCGGATCATGCCCGGGTAGACGCTACCCATATCATCCATGGTCAGCCTGAGGGTGAACGTCCCTTCCGGTGTCTCGATAGTCCGGGTCTTCTCTTCTGTCGCGCTCTCGCTCATCGTCTCTCATCTCGTCTCATTCTATATTCTACATTTCGGATTGCCGGAGGTATGCGCCGTTTTCCGGACCCGCGCCCGGGTGGTCACTACCGTTAATAAGGAATCCGATCCACATAATATGGTAATTCATGAAGGCGGTTCTGGGTCTTGAAGACGGAACATTTGTTATAGGAGAAGGTTTTGGTGTTGAAGGGGCATGTTCCGGGGAACTCGTCTTCACGACGCAGATGACCGGTTACATGGAGGCGTTGACCGATCCCAGTTATGCCGGGCAGATCCTGATGTTCACCTACCCCCTCATCGGGAATTACGGTGTTGACCTACAGAATTTTGAGAGCCCCCGGGTTCAGGCGGCCGGCTGTGTTGCGCGCGAGATCGCGCGCGTGCCCACGACAAAGCCATCAATTGCAGACTACTTTGAAGAAAACGCTCTTTTGGGGATATCCGGCATCGATACCCGCAGCCTGACCATAAAGACACGGACATGCGGCACACTCAGGGCATCTCTCATCGTCGGTGGCGAGGACGGGGATGAGGCGGTCAGGCTTGCAAGGTCGGCTCCCCCGATCACCGGGACGGATCTCATCGAGCGTGTCTCCTGCACCGCACCATACACCATCAGCGGCCCCGGAAAACGGATCGCCCTCATAGATCTCGGTGTGAAACGCCACATCATAGAGAGTCTCCTCTACCGGGGCGCCGAGATCCACGTCTTCCCGCACAACGCAGCAGCAGACGATCTGATGGCTGCAGAACCCGATGCTCTCTTCATCAGCAACGGCCCCGGCGACCCGAAAAAGGCGGCGGGGGCCATCAGGTGTGTGGGAGAACTGGCCGGAGAGTTGCCCATAATCGGGATCTGCATGGGCATCCAGGTTGCAGCCCTTGCACTCGGCGCAGAGACCTACAAGATGAAGTTTGGCCACCGGGGGACGAACCAGCCTGTCCGCTACCGCGATGGGAAGATCTACATCACCACGCAGAACCACGGCTTCGCCGTGGACGAGGAGAGCCTGCCGGAGGGCTGCACCGTCTCCTACCGGAACGTGAACGACGGAACGGTCGAGGGGTTCGAGAACAGCGATCTCAACATCACCTGCGTCCAGTTCCATCCAGAGGCGCACGGCGGGCCCAGGGATACGGAGATGCACTTCTTTGACCGCATATACAGGGAGATTCCATAATGCCAAAGATGCCTCATATTAAGAAGGTCATCCTTATCGGCTCCGGCCCCATCCAGATAGGGCAGGCGGCCGAGTTTGATTTCTCGGGATCGCAGGCCTGCCGCGCCCTCCGGGAAGAGGGTGTCGAGGTTGTCCTGGTCAACTCAAACCCCGCGACGATCCAGACCGACCCCGATATGGCAGACACCATCTACATCGAACCCCTGAAGGCCGGGATCATCGCAAAGATAATCGAGAAGGAGAAGCCTGACGGTATCCTGAGCGGCATGGGCGGTCAGACCGGTCTCAACCTGACCGCGGAACTAGCGGAGATGGGCGCTCTCAAGGGCGTCGAGATCCTTGGAACACCGCTTGAGGCGATCTACCACGGGGAGGACCGGGAGCAGTTCCGCGACCTTATGAACAGCATCGGAGAGCCCGTCCCCCGGAGCCTGATCCTTGAGAACATGAACCAGATCGAGGACGCCATACGGGAGGTGGGTCTGCCTGCGATCATCAGGCCGGCATACACCCTTGGCGGCTCAGGCGGCGGCGTTGCGCACACACCGGAGGAGATGCGGCGCATATGCGAGATCGGTCTTGCACGTTCCCGGATTCACCAGGTCCTGGTCGAGGAGAGCGTCGCCGGCTGGAAGGAGATCGAGTTTGAGGTGATGCGGGACGCCTCGGATACCTGCATCATCGTCTGCGGCATGGAGAACGTCGACCCGATGGGCATCCACACCGGTGAGAGCGTCGTCGTAGCTCCAATCCTCACCCTCCGGGACGACGAGTTCCAGACGCTCCGGACTGCCGCGATAAAGATCATCCGGGCGCTTGGCATCCAGGGCGGGTGCAACATCCAGTTTGCCTACCAGGACGGCGACTACCGTGTCATCGAGGTGAACCCACGTGTCTCGCGCTCATCCGCGCTCGCGTCCAAGGCGACCGGTTACCCGATCGCCCGTGTTGCGGCAAAGATTGCGATAGGGCTGAGGCTGGACGAGATCACGAACACCGTTACCGGTGTCACACCGGCATCCTTTGAGCCTGCGATCGACTACGTCGTGGCGAAGGTGCCCCGGTGGCCGTTTGATAAGTTCCGGTCGGCAGACAGGACGCTCACCACGGCGATGAAGAGCACCGGCGAAGTGATGGCGATCGGGCGGACGGTAGAGGAGGCGTTCAAGAAGGCGCTCCGGTCGCTCGACAACGATATGCAGCGGCACACAAACCCGAGCGAGATCCGGATGATTCTCACATCCCCTACAGACGAGCGTTTTGGGTGTCTCTTCGATGCCTTCCGGGAAGGGTTCACTGTCGAGGAGGTTGCCAGGCTCACATCCATAGCACCATTCTTCCTGGAGAAGGTCAGGAACATCGTAGACCTCGAACGTAAGTTAAAGACCAACTTTGCACCGGAAGACGTCAGGGTCGCCCGGCGTTATGGTTTCATAGCCGAGGAGATCCAGGAACTGACCGGCCTGACCGCCGCCGAGGTTGAGAGACTCTCCGGGGTGCTGACCTACAAGATGGTTGATACATGCGCCGCCGAGTTCCCGGCGACCACGCCGTATTTCTACTCCACCTGGGAGGACGGCTGCGAACTCACCCGAAACGACGCGAAGAAGGTGCTGATCCTGGGTTCCGGGCCGATCAGGATCGGGCAGGGGATCGAGTTTGACTACTGTACCGTCCACGCGGTTATGGCGCTGCGCGAGGAAGAGGGGATCGAGGTTCATATCATCAACAACAACCCTGAGACGGTCTCAACCGATGCCGACACATCTGACAGGCTCTTCTTTGAGCCGATGCACCTTGAGGACGTCATGAACATCCTCAAGAAAGATAACTATTACGGTGTGATGGTCCAGTTTGGCGGCCAGAACTCTGTGAACCTTGCCGTGCCGCTCGAGGCGGAGATCAGGCGTCTGGGTCTTGAGACAAAGATCCTGGGGACATCTCCCGACGCCATGGACGTGGCGGAGGACCGGGACCGGTTCAGCCGCCTCCTGAAGCGTCTCGGGATCCCGAGCCCGGCGAACAGTTCCGCATACTCGGAAAAGGAGGCGCTTGAGATTGCCAGGAAGATCGGCTACCCGGTGCTTGTCAGACCGTCTTACGTCCTCGGGGGACGGGCGATGGAACTCGTCCATGACGATGCCGAACTCGCAGGTTACATCAAGGAGGCCGTCCGGGTGAGCCGGAAGCACCCGGTGCTGATCGACTCGTTCCTTCAGGGCGCTGTCGAGATCGATGTGGATGCGGTCTGTGACGGGACGGATGTTCTGATCGGCGGTATCATGGAGCACATCGAGTGGGCGGGAGTCCATTCGGGGGATTCGGCCTGTGTCATCCCGCCGCAGTCGCTCTCGCCATCGGTGATCGAGCGGGTGCGCGAATACACAAAAAAGATTGCCCTGGGTCTCGGGGTTATAGGGCTTATAAACATCCAGTACGCCGTCCAGAACGACGTGGTCTACGTGCTGGAGGCTAACCCCCGCGCGAGCCGGACGGTGCCGTTCGTTGCAAAGGCAACGGGGATACCGCTTGCAAAGATAGCGGCAAAGGTGATGGTCGGCAGGAAACTTGCCGACATGGGTGTTGCTGAACGCGAGATCCGGCACGTTGCGGTGAAGGAGGTTCTCCTGCCCTTCAACAAACTCCCCGGCGTTGACACCGTGCTCGGCCCGGAGATGAAGAGTACGGGTGAGGTGATGGGGATCGACTACGATTTCGGCCGCGCCTATTACAAAGCATCTACCGCCGCGGAGAACACCCTGCCGACGGAGGGGAACGTCTTTATATCGGTGAGGGACGAGCAGAAGGAGGAACTCCTGCCGATCGCACGAAAACTCAGGGAACTCGGCCTCACCCTCTACGGGACGAGTGGGACGGTTGAATTCCTGGCCCAGAACAGCATCGAGGCGAACCTTGTGCGGAAGGTCCAGGAGGGGTCGCCAAACGTCATCGACGCTATGAGGTCGGGGAGCATCCGGCTGATCATCAACACCCCGGCGGACAAGGCTTCCCGGCAGGACCACATCCAGATCATGAGGGCTGCTGTGGATTACGCTATCCCCTACATCACGACGCTCCAGGCTGCCAGGGCGGCCGCGATGGCGATCGAGGCCATAAAGCATGCAGAGATAACGCTCGAGCCGCTGGCGCACTACCATGGACTGGCGTAACGCTCGTCTCTCTCAAACCTGCGGTGTGGCTTCGTCTTCCCGGCCGCTGCATGGTAGGGGGCCATCAAACCAGTAATTCCAGGTTGTGGCAGAATTCAGTGATAAGGTGGTTGCCCATAGATTTTTGCAAAGTTAATGGGCGTTGCATCCCCGACTGGAGGTGGGGATGTCCCACGAACACCGTTCAACCAGAGATCCTGGAGACAGGGGAGGGGAACGTCCCGTCCCCCTCCCCGTCGAGCCGCCTCCCCCACGGGGGCGATTCTCCATAGATACCGTGTCCGGGTAGTGCATCCCCTCACCCGGTTTCCGGTGAAAACCCCCCGAAGAATCCTGTCTCGTCCTCGTGCACGGCTATCCAGGGCCAATCGCCACGCACTGCCCGCCCCCTGGAAGGGGGCGGGAGGAGGCCGCGAGAGCGGCCGGGAGGTGGGGGTGGTCTGCCTCACATGGAAAAGGAGGTCTGGTTGAGATCCAGGAGACCGGCAGCGGGAAATGGCCCTGACCGGTTCCGCTGCCCTTTGCCCCCCGCCGGGCAACGCCGGTGGACTCACCGGAACATGAGAACTCAGTCCTTCTTCTGGAGTATGAAGAACTCATACCCGTATTCGCCAGCGTGCTTCCGAAAGATTTCAATCTCACGGCGGGCAAACTCAATCTGCGCCATAGCCCCGGGATTGCCGGCGACCTCCGGCAGCAGGTCGTCTATCCGCCTGAGAACGTGGGCATAGTAGTTATCCCACCAGGCCGAGTCGGGGAGCGGGAAGGCCGCTACGACCCGGTATCCCGCATCTTCTGCGATCGCACAGTTCTTCGTGACCGGCCCTATCGCCGGATAGCACTCGTTCCAGAACGACAACGCCTCCGGAGACGGGTTCTCGGTGAACCAGACGGACTCAGTGAGGCAGAGGTATCCCCCCGGCCGGAGAAGCCTCCTCCAGGAGTTCAGCCCCTCTGCAAACCCGATGATGAAGATCGAGCCTTCCGCCCAGATGAGATCAAACGTTTTGTCGGGAAACGGGAGGGCCTCCATCGAGGCCTGGACGATGTTGATTCGACCATCCACGCCGGCAGATGCTGCTTCGCTGATGAACTGGGCCAGGAAAGGTTGATGAATGTCGACAGCGGTGATACGGCAGCCAGGGCAGAGGCGGGCCAACTCGATCGTCTGCATCCCGGCACCGCAGCCGATATCCAGGATCTCCGGCCTGGCGGGCAGGCCTGAGAGGAAGGAGAAGGCTTTCCTGGTGCACTCGCTGCTTCCCGGCCCCTGCCGCGGCAGACCCTCGTGCAGGGTGAAGACAAATGGAGTTTCCATGCCAGAAATCTCTCGTTCAAAACGATAAAACCGTTCCCAGCGAGAACCACTCCGGTTAATACCCCCGCCGCCCATTCGTGAGTATGGATAAAAAGACCCCCGTCCCCGAACTCCGGGATAGAATGGAGCGATTCCGGGACCGCATGGACGCCGAGAACCCCTCATGGGAGTTTGCTGCGATCTTTGGACGGACAAACCAGTTCTACTTCACCGGGACGATGCAGGACGCGGTTCTCCTTATCCCCCGCCGGGACGAACCCGTGCTCTGGGTGCGCCGGAGTCTTGAGCGGGCGCTTGATGAATCAGGGTTCCCCGAGATCCGGCCTATGAAGAGTTTTCGCGATGCTGCTGCCGGGATGGGCGGGTGCCCCTCAACAGTCCATCTCGACTCGGAGAAGGTGACACTCGCACTGCTCGAACGCTTCCGCAAACACTTCCCTTTCAGGGAGGTGCGCCCGCTCGATGCGCAGGCGGCGAAGATCCGGGCAAAGAAAAGCCCTTACGAGATCGCTACCATGGAGCGGGCGGGAGAGATTCATCGCCACGTTCTCGAGGATTGCGCCCCGGCGATGCTCAGAGAGGGGATGAGCGAGGCCGAACTCGGTGGCGAGATCTTCGCCCTCATGGTCAGGGAAGGGCACCACGGCATAACCAGGTTCGGGGGCTTCGGGACGGAGATGGTGCTCGGGCAGATAGGGTTTGGCGAGAGTTCGCTCTACCCCACAGCGTTCGACGGTCCGGGCGGGTGCCGCGGGGTCGCTCCCGGCGCACCGGTGCTCGGCAGCCATGACCGGCGGCTTGCACCCGGCGACCTGGTCTTCCTTGACTGCGGCTGCGGTGTGGATGGCTACCACACCGACAAGACCATGACTTACATCTTCGGGCAGACGCTCCCCCTGGGGGCGATGGAAGCGCACCGGCGCTGCGTTGAGGTACAGGACGAGGCAGCCTCGCTGCTCCGGCCGGGGGCAACGCCGTCAGAGGTCTACAGGAGAGTAATCGAGAACCTGGAGCCTGAATTCCTGGAGAACTTTATGGGTTTTGGGAGCCGGCGGGTGCAGTTCCTGGGCCACGGCATCGGTCTTGAGGTGGACGAGATGCCGGTGATCGCCAGCGGTTTCGATGAACCGCTCGAAGAGGGTATGACGATCGCCCTCGAACCCAAGAAGGGGATCGAGGGCGTCGGGATGGTGGGGATCGAGAACACGTTTGTTGTCACCCCCGGAGGCGGCAGGCCCATCACCGGGAGAGACCGCGGGCTGATCCCGGTCCGCTGAGGCCGCGGCGGCCGGAGGCGTGGAGACTTCTCTTCCTTCAATCCGGCCCGTACAGGTGTTCCTTAACCCGTTTTGAGACCGCCTGCTCCCTCTGTTTCAGCGGGGCGACGTCCACCGGCCCATCCTCGCGGTATGAGGTGAAAAGGAGGTAGAGGAAATCTACCGTCAGGTGCATGACCTCCCTCCTGAACCTCACCTCAACGGTTGTGTCGCCGGCAAGGCCCCTTATGGAGAAACAGTCGGGCTTATCGAATTTGTAGAACCCCTCGCCGAGGTTTGGGAGAGCTTCAACCTCGCCGAAGTTTTCAAGATAGGAGAAGAACCCCTCCGTTACCGGGGCGCTGAGGAGAAACTCCTTCATGAGAGAGCCGTCGGCACAGGATTTATGCCGCACCGAGCGAAGAATCCGCATTCTCTGCAATCTCCCTTACCGCTTCCGCCGCGATCCGGCACTCCTCGTCCGTGGTGAACCAGGAGAGGCTGAGCCGGACAGAACCAGACCCGCCGTCGACCGCTCGATGAACAAGGGGTGCACAGTGAAGCCCGGTACGGGCCACGATCCCGTAGGCCCGGGCCAGGATGAACCCCACATCGTCGTTATCCAGCCCCCGTATGTTGAACGAGATTATGGGAAGTTCGGGCGAGTCGTTGTGGATCTCGATGCCGGGCCCCTTATTCAGTTCATGGATAAGAAACGCGGTCTGGCGCTCTGCTTTCTCTGCTATGGCCTTCACGCCGACGGACGCAACGTAGTTTGCACCGGCTGCAAGCCCTGCAAGCCCGGGGTAGTTCTGCGTTCCGGCCTCGAACCGCTCCGGCATCTCGCGGGGCTGGTAGAGCGAGAAAGAGTCTGTTCCTGTCCCCCCGTAGCGGACAGGGGCGATAGAATCGGGGTCGCGCAGGTAAAAACCGCCGCTGCCCGCGATCCCGAAGAGACCCTTGTGCCCGGTGAAGACGTAGGCATCGACCGGGAGGGTCTTCAGGTCGATGGGTGTGTGACCGGCGGTCTGCGCACCGTCCACGATAAAATAGACCCCGTGGTCATGCAGGATCTCCCCGATGCGGTAGATATCCTGCAGCGAGCCGAGGACGTTGCTGCCGTGGGTTGTGACCATGAGCCGGGTATCGGGGGTTATGGCCGACTCGACCAGGTCAGGGTTGACCGATCCGTTATCGACGGGGAGAACCGTCAGCCGGATTCGCTGCTGCCGTTCGAGTTCGGCAAGCGGCCGCAGAACGGAGTTGTGCTCAAGTTCGGTTGCAAGGACATGGGATCCGGATCCTTTCCCGGCAAGGAATCCCTGGATGAGGATGTTCAGGGAGTCTGTTGCGTTCATGGTGAAGACCACGTGCTCCGGCGGCTCCGCCGCGAGGAGGCTCGATACCGCCTCGCGTGCCAGCGTGACGTAATCTTCGCCCTGGCTCCCGGTGGTCCTCCCTGACCCGAAGACAGGCCGGGCGAGGGACTGGCTGACGGCCTCGAGCACTTCTCGCGGTTTTGGCCAGGTCGTGGCGGCGTTGTTTAAGTAGATGATCGGCGGGGGTTCAGTCATACAACTCGCTTTTCAATGGATCTCTCGGCAGCAGCCAAAAAGAGATCGTTTCGACTGCATCAACCGGTTATCCGGTGGGTGCGGAAAAACCCGGCCCAAAATAGCCACCCCTTCCCGCCGCAGAGGGTCGCGGCCTCTCTCTTGCCCGATCACCGGAGATCCCCGGACGCCGCGTGCCGGTAGGTCCCGTGCGGCACCCGCATCTCAAACCGCGCCCCTTTTCCGGGTTCCCCGGTCTCGGTGATGGTGATCCCGGTGATCGCCAGGATCTCGCGGATCAGGAAAAGCCCGAGCCCGGTGTTCTTACCTACATCCCGCTCAAATATCCGTTCCTTTTCCTCCAGCGGAACACCGACGCCGTTATCCTCCCAGACAAGGACAAGGTCTCCGTTCTCCCCGGGGTAAGACCATACGCGAACCCGTGTCGCCGACTCACCGTGACGGATGGAGTTATCCATCAGGTTGGAAAAGACCGTTGCAAGCATTGGATCCGCATAGACAACCAGGTCTCCCGTCTCATCCTCGACGGGCAGCCCCTGCACGGACGCCGATCTGATCACATCAGAGACCCGCTGCCACTCGGGCGCCCGGACACCGAGGTCGGTGTAGTCCCGCGTAAACTCGACCTGGCAGCGGATCAGATCGGCGGCGTCCTCTACGCGGGCAAGGTAGTTCGATATATCCTCCCCGGGACCGGCCATCCGTGCAAACGACAGGTTGCCAAGAAGGACTGTTAGCTGGTTTAAGACATCGTGCCGGGTGATGCTGTTCATCAGGGTGAGTTTTTTGTTCGCGACGGCCAGGCTGTCGCTCTGCTGCGCAAGTTCCCGGGCATGATACTCGATCTCCCGCTCCATGGCCTTTCTCTCGGTTATATCCTGGACGGTCAGCGCCATCCCGTGAGAGACCTCCGCCAGGTCGAGAGGGGTGCCCGAGACCTCCAGAAAGACCAGATCATCAGTCCTGCCGCCGCGCCGCGACACGGTCTCAAACGTAAACCTCCCGGTATTCTCGACCCGGGCAAGCGCCTCACGCCTGGCGGCCTCATACTCATCTTCGCCCGGGAAGAGCAGCCTGACGTGCCGACCGATGAGGTCATCGCGGGTGTAGCCGAGGATCTCGCAGAGGCGATCGTTTACCTCCGTGAAGATCTCATTCACCGTCATGCCTATGCCGATGGGAGCAGCACGGAAGATCCCAGCCATCTTCTCAGCGGTCTTCCGCAACTCCATCTCGACCCGCCTCTGCTCGGTCACCTCCCGGATCGTCTCTATAGCACCGGCACGCCTGCCTTCCAGGTCGTATAGGGGGGATGCCCTGAGCCTGAGGATGGCCTCCCTCCCGGCAGGACGGGCAAGCGATGTCTCGCTCTCAAGCACATCTCCTTCTCGCCCCAGGATCTCGTAGCGGTTCTGAAGGGCTTTATCGGGCTTGAGAACGTAATCGATAAGTACGGGGCGCGCCTCGCCATAGAACGGAACCGCATACGCGTAATCGCCCCTGCCGAGCATCTCTTCTTTTGGAACACCGGTGAGCCTCTCGATAGCACGGTTCCAGGTGATAACACGGCCTTCCGCATCGATGACAAAGGCTGCGTCCGGGAGGAACTCGATGATCTCGGCAAGCCTGCGTTCACTCTCCCGAAGTTGGCGCTCGCGCTCGCCAAGGTCGTCAAAACTTGACCGGAGTTCCTCCTCGATGGCGGTGAGTTGTTCATATGCCGCCTGCAGTTCCTCGTGACGCCGCATCACCTCGAGTTCGGCAAGTTTGCGATCTGTGATGTCGTGCACCATCCCGATTGTGCGGACGACCCGCCCGGACTCGTCGCGCTGGTGCTCGCCGCGTTCAATGACGTACCTGACCTCACCGGTGCCGGCTCGAATGATCCGGTGTTCGATCTCGTAGCCGCCACTGCCGTCGTTGAGCGATCTGGAGTGCAGCGACCTGACCGCAGCGCGATCCTCGGGGTGAAGCAGTTCGAAGTAGTCATCCGCTGCGTGGTCGCCGGGGGAAAGACCAGAGATCCGGGCAGCCTCCTCCGACCAGGTCAACCGGCCCGTGGTGTGGTCGAACTCCCAGCTGCCCACGTGAGCGATCTCCTGGGCTCGTCTCAACTTATTTGCGGTCTCTTCGCGCTCTCTCACCAGGGCGTCGCGTTCTGCAAGCGATCGCGCCAGGGTGATGTTGGCGTAACTCAACCTTGATATGAATACGGCAGCCTCGCGGAGGAAGGAGATGGCGCTGTCCACGGTCTTTCTGCTCAACCGCGGAACGGCGTCGAGCGCGGCGGTGTAGGCATCTTCATCAAACCCGTGGCGCCGAGCCTGCATCCGGAAGACCTCGTAATCGGGTTCTTCTTCCTCAAGGAGGAACTGCCCCATAAAGACGTTGCCAATGTGTCTGCCGCCCACGACGATAGGGGATGCGACATCCCATAAGTTGTTTTTGCAGCGGTAGATCTTCGCTTCCCCGGGAGCGATCCCTGTGGAGAGGTGCGTGTCGCTCTCGATGCAGTTTCGAAGCGTGGCGGGATGAACCCGGTGAAACTTTGCGCAGATCTCCTGCCACCCGGCATTGATCAGCACCCGGCCGCGGGTGTCTATGATGGCGACCGAGATCCCGGTGAGAGCGTGGAAATCGTTGAGGAGCGACTGGATCATGGGTACATCGATGATATCGGCAAGTTCAAGGTTGCCGATATCTCCCGCGGGGGAGAGTATGCTCTCCAGTTTCGCCCTTACGCGCTCCTCGCTCTCCTTTAGACGCTCCTGAGCCTCCTTTGCATCTGTTACGTCGTGCACCATCCCGATTGAGCGGACGGGTCTCCCGGCCGCATCCTGGAGGTGTTCACACCGCTCCACAACGTGGCGAACCTCGCCGGTATCGGCCCGGTAGATCCGGTGCTCGATCTCGTAGCCGCTGCTCCCGCCGTTGATCGAGGCGGAGTAGGTCGCATCGACCCTGGCGCGATCCTCCGGGTGGACCATCGATAGGAATTCCTCATAGGCCGGCGCCCCATCTCTGGGGTCGCGCCCAAAGATGCGGTAGGTCTCCTCAGACCAGACCAGCTCCCCCGTCCTGTGGTCAAACTCCCAGCTGCCGAGATGCGCAAGCCTTTCGGCCTTATGCAGCATCTCCCCGGTTCTTCGGGCCTCGGCCTCGGCCCTCTGTCTGCCGGCAACCTGCCTGATCGCGTTTGCAAGTTCAAAAAACTGTGATTTCGGGTCGCCGCCCTTCTGGAGGTAGAAGTCAGCGCCGCTGTTCAGCGCTTCGATCACCACCTCCTCGCGTCCTCTGCCGGTGAAGATGATGAACGGGACGTTTGACCCCGCGCCGCGGATCCGCTTGAGGAGCGTGATCCCGTCCATCTCCGGCATCTGGTAGTCTGAGACTATCACGTCGTAGCGATCGCTCATGATCAGGCGGAGTGCTTCACGGGGGTCTGGAGTGGTGTCGACGGCCATCCCGCCCGCCCGCTCAAGGAAGATCCGGGCGATCTCAAGCAGCGAGGCCTCGTCATCAATGTAGAGGACCCGCACCGGGTCAGGTGGTGACATTAAGGTGAACTCATACAGAAGGAAGCACTGCGGTTTTTTATAGGTTTCGGAGGCACCGATGGAGATTGCGCCAGGCTGCGAAGAACCCGGGCAGAAGGCCCCTGCGAGGGAGGGGGAGCGGTCAGAGCCTGGTTTCACCGTGGCGCTGGACCTGCACTCCTCGGGGGGGTGGGTCACCGGGGAAGGGGCGGAGATGGCTCCCCCCCTCCACTGTTGCCTGCGTCTCTGGCTGAAACGGTATTCGTCGGCAACCCCCACCACCCCGGCCGCTCCGCGGCCTCCTCCCGCCCCCTCTCGAGGCGGGCTGGCAGTGCGTGATGATTGCCCACAGAAGCCGTGCCAGGGGGGGGTGGAGACGGGATTTCCGCGGGTCAACCTGGAACCGACGAAGAAAACTCTCTCTCCGCCTTCCCTCCACTCCGAAATAGCGTCTCGCAAAAACCAGGTTCATCCTCATGATGGGGGCAGTCAAACCGCGGCACAGCCAAAGGGACCGGTTGATGCCTCTATCCCTCCATCTCACCCAATATTTAATATTCCGCACGGCCTACATGATCAGGCAGACCTTGCAGAGCGCATCGATGGTCTAGTGGTATGACTTTGGCCTTCCAAGCCAACAGCCCGGGTTCAATTCCCGGTCGATGCATGGGGCCCGTGGTCTAGCTGGTTATGACGTCGCCTTCACACGGCGGAGGTCTCGAGTTCGAATCTCGACGGGCCCACTCTTTCGTATGAAAATGGCCCCCGAGATATTTTCACCTGGTATGCCTGTGGCCTTGTGGGCATCATGTAGTTTTTTCAGTCGGTTTTCCGTGATAATTGTGAATCAGTGGGAGAAGAGGTCGTTTACTCCCGCCTTCTCTGTCAGATCCCTCCACGCCTGAGCCTGAGAGTCTTTTATCAGGCTCACTGCACATGGCGTCCCTGCGGCCGCCTTCAGGAGGAGAGGGTAGTAGCGGCCGACATACTCTTTAACCATCCGCCGTGACGAAAACGTCGGGGCATTGCTCCGGATCGACTCTTTCATCATCCTGACCCATCCGTGCGGGACATCATCGATGGAGCGGTCGTAGTAGAGCGGGACAACCTCCCTCTCAAGAAGGTCGTATATCGCCGCTGCATCGATGCTGTCCCTTGAGTCGCAGTCAGCAGCCTCCCCTCCAAACGCCCAGCCGTTCCTGCCGTTGTAGCCCTCCAGCCACCAGCCGTCAAGGATTGAGAGATTCAGCACGCCGTTGAGCGCTGCCTTCATGCCGCTTGTCCCGCTTGCCTCCATGGGTGGCAGCGGGTTGTTCAACCAGACATCGACGCCGTGCACCAGGTATCGGGCCACATGGTTGTTATAGTCCTCTATGAATACAACCCGCCCCCCAAATCCGGGGTCCTGCGTATGCTGGTAGATACGCTGGAGCATCCGCTTACCTTCGGTGTCGGCCGGGTGAGCCTTGCCGGCGAAGATGATCTGGACAGGGCACCAGGGGTTGTTCACGATGCGTTTGAGCCGGTCGGGGTCCTCGAATATGAGGTATGCCCGTTTGTAGGTCGAGAACCGTCTGGCAAACCCGATCGTCAGAACCGACGGGTCCAGAAACGCACCTCCGTTTCCAGGGTTCGTCACCCTGACCTCTCGCATCGTCCACCGGAGCCGCTCCCGCTCCCGGAGCCGGTTGATAAGTTTTGCCTTCAGCCAGAGGTGGAGGTTCCAGAGTTCAGCGTCAGGGATCTCATCTATCAGTTCCCAGACCAGAGGATTGTCGTGCTCCGCCAGCCACCCGGGTGCGGTGGGGCCGATGTAACGGTCGTAGAGCGCCTGCATACGGGTGTTCAGCCAGGTTGGAAGATGTACACCGTTTGTAACGTAGTCTACTGGCGCCTCATCTCTTCCTGGCCCGTCGTGCCAGAGAGATCTCCACATGTCGGAGGCGACGGCCCCGTTTGCCCGCGAGACGCCGTTGTGGTGCGCCGACAGACGGAGCGCCAGCGCGGTCATGTTGAAACCGGAGTCTGGCTGCTCGGGGTTGGCCCCCAGGTGCAGGAACCGGGTTCGGTCGATCCCGAGCGCAGTGTAATAGGACGCAAAGTATCTCTCGATCAGGTCGATGGGGAAGACATCGTGGCCGGCCGGGACCGGGGTATGCGTGGTGAAGATGGTGGTCGCCCGCACCTCCTCAACCGCCTCCTCAAACGCCATCCCCCTCTCAACACGTTCCCTGATCCGCTCAAGCAGCGCGAAGGCCGGGTGCCCTTCGTTCAGGTGCACCGCTGAATACTCGATACCGAGGGTGTGGAGCACCTTCCTCCCGCCGATGCCGAGCACAATCTCCTGGCGAAGGCGTTGCTCCAGGCCGTCAGCGTAAAGCCTGGCTGATATGCCGCGGTTCTCCGGATTGTTGCAGGGTATGTCTGTATCCAGAAGGTAAAGCGGTGTCCTGCCGACCTGAACCTTCCAGACGGCGACGTATATGGGCGGATCGATATTGGGAACCCGGACTATAAGGTCATTGCCCTCGGCATCGAGAACGCGGGTGACCGGCGCAGCATCGTGGTCGAGCGGCTGGGTGATATCCTCCTGCCAGCCATCCGGGTTGATCTGCTGGCATACGTAGCCCTGGGAGTAGAGAAACCCGACGGCAACCAGCGGTATCCCGAGATCGCTTGCCTCCTTCAAGTGGTCGCCGGCAAGGAACCCGAGTCCGCCTGCATAGATGGGTAACGAATGATGGAGTCCGTACTCCGCCGAGAAGTAGGCGAGCGTCAAAGGGGGGCGGTCGGCGTAGTTCTCTGGGAACCATGTTCCGGTTGTGTTCATATACTCCCTGAACCGGTGCAGGATGATGTCGTAGCGGTGGCAGTAGGCTGGATTATTTGCCGCCCGGTTCAGGAACTCAACCGGGATCTCACGAAGCATCCGGATCGGGTTGTGGGCGCTTGTCCTCCACGCCTGATGGTTCAGCTGTTTGAAGAGTATCCGGGCTTCCTGGTTCCAGCTCCACCAGAGGTTGTATGCCAGGTCGACAAGTCCAGAGATCCGTTCCGGGACATGATCGAACTGATCGCTGATGGAATCTTCCATGGAACCCTGTCCTCTGATTGCTGGTGTAGTTTTTCTCACAGTTATTATATTCCTTTTGATATCTTCTCCATATCTAGATGATATCGAAATTATTGAGTCATTTGTGGTCTTTTCAACTTCTCCCATAGACCTCTGCCATCCCCGCAAACTCCTGCATGGCCTCTTCCCTCATCTGCTCCGGGCGGAGCCGCCATTCCCAGTTTCCTTTTGCTGTGGCCGGCCGGTTCATCCGTGCCTCCCGCCCGAGACCCAGTATATCCTGCATCGGTATGATGACCGTCTCTGCGGGCGAGAGCATCGCGAGGCGGACGAGGATCCTGTGCACCTGGTCGGCGCTCACCGACCCTCCTATGTAGCGGAAGAGGAGGTCTTTCTGGCGATCGGTGATCTCGTGCTCGAACCACCCACGGACGGTGTTGTTGTCGTGTGTGCCCGTGTATGTGACGCAGTTTCGGCCGATGTTGTGGGGTGCGTGGAGGTTCTCTGCTATATCGCCGTCAAACCCAAACAGCAGGACCCTCATCCCCGGAAACCCAAACAGTGCCATCATCTCGCGGACATCGGGGGTGATGTAACCGAGGTCCTCGGCGATGATCGGGAGGCACGGCCTGCTCCGGACAAGGTGCGTCAGGAGTTCACGCCCCGGCGCATCGACCCAGCGGCCGTTCTGCGCCGTCGCCGCACCGGCCGGGACCTCCCAGTGCTGGACGAACCCCCGGAAATGATCGAGCCGCAGCCTGTCGAGAAGAACGAGGGCGCGCTCGATCCGGCTCTCCCACCACGAAAAACGCTCTTCCCTGTGCGCCTCCCAGCGGTAGACAGGGTTTCCCCATAGTTGCCCGGTCTCGCTGAAGAGATCCGGTGGCACACCCGCGACGGCAGTCGGCCTCTTCTGCTCGTCGAGTTTGAAGAGTCCCGGGTTTGACCACGTATCGGCGCTGTCGTAGGTGACGTAGAACGGGATGTCCCCGATGACCTGGACATGGCGGGCACGGCAGCAGTCTTTGAACCTCTTCCACTGTCTGTCAAAAACATACTGGAGAAACTTCTCCCTTAAGATCCGCTCGGCAAGTTTCGCGGCGCAGTTCTCCAGCGGCTCCTGCTCCCTGTCCCGGACGGCGACCGGCCATTCTCCCCACGCCCGCCCGGCAAAGTGCTCTTTCAGGGCCACAAAGAGGGCATAATCATCGAGCCATGAGGCGTTATCAACCGAGAACTCCTCGTAACGGTAGTCGCGGCCCCTTTCCCTGAACCGCTCAAACCCCCGGTCAAAGAGTTTGTTCTTGTAGTCGATCACCCGGGGGTAGTCGACCCGGTCCACCGGGAACCGGGGCGGATCTGCGATATCAGCGGCGTCGAGAAAACCGTCTGCAACCATCTGCTCCGGGCTGATAAGCCAGGTGTTCCCGGCAAACGCCGAGTTGCTCTGGTAGGGTGAGTTGCCGAACGCCGGGAAAGTCGGGTTGAGGGGGAGGATCTGCCAGTAACGCTGTCCGGCACCGGCGAGGATATCCAGAAACCGCTGTGCCGCGGGACCCAGGTCGCCGATCCCGTATGCCGAGGGGAGAGACGTTATATGGAGCAGAACCCCGCTTCCTCGCCGGTTCATCCCCGTCTCGCCCCCTGAAGAGCACGCACGCCCAGGGATACCGCCGCCCTCCTGTAGGCCTCCACCCACCGTTCTGCACCGCCATCTCCACGTCCGGCACGCCCGCACATCTCCGTGTAGTGCCGGCGCAGCCTGATACAGATGTTCTGGCTCTCCCAGAGGTCGAGAGGCAGTTCAAGCAGCCTCGCGCAACCGACGATGCGCGGAATCTCTTCAAGGGGGGCGGGGTCATCGGGTCTGGCCGCCGCCGCGCGGATAGACCTTTCGATCCTCCTCCCCGCTGCCGCTGCCAGGGCAGGTATATCGGGCGCAGCGTTCAGGGCCTCCACCTCCTTTGCGATCGCCAGAAATCGACCTGGGTCAGGGCACCCCTCCTCGAAGATCGAGGCCAGGCACCTGCTCCTGGCATACGCCACGAGGTGGGCTGCGGCCCCGGGTAACGGGACCCCGAGGTCTTTGAGCGTCCGGATCAGGGTTGATCCATCCAGGTAGACCCCGCAGACCGCCTCCTCGATCCCCGGTATCATCTCGCGGGCTATCGCCCACCTCTCCTCGTCGGAAAGGTCTGCTGCGGTATAGAGCCGGCTGAAACCCGCCGGTATCGCCCCGGCCGGATCCGGGCCGGCGAGCGCCTCCCGGATCGCCGCATCGCCGCCGGGTTCGTTCACCCCGAGGACGATGCGATCGATCCCGTCAAAGAGTGCGGCCGTGTCATAGGCCCCCTCTTCTCCCGCAGCGCGGGACCGCAGGTGAACCCTCCCCAGGATACGTCGCCCATCACCGGCGTTCAGGCGGTATGGCCACTCCACCTGGATTGCATGCATCCCGGAGGTGGCCGCTGGGTGTTCAAGGCCAAAGAGAGCGTAGAGAGCGACCCCGGCCGCGATCCGGGGCAGATCGAAAACCCGCGGCCTGATACGGGCGTCGTAGACCTCAGCACCGGTTGCGTGCCCGGGGTCGTTGCCCCTGGCCCGTTGGAGGGTCTCGACGAACGCCGGTTCGAGATCGAGGCCGAGAACCCGCCGGGCGAGATCAATTGCCCGTTTTGCGTGGCGTATGACCTGGACGCTCCCCGGTTCTGCAATATCATCGAAGAACCAGCCACAGCTTGTCTGCATAAGGTTCGCCTGCCTCTCAATCTCGAAGAGCGCCAGGAGCCGTTGCCTCTCTTCCGCAGAGAGGTTGCCGGTGGTGTGCCTGGCGATGAATGCCTCCACAGCCTCATCTGACCAGGTGCCCAGGACGAGGCTGACGGCATCGTCCCTGGCCGTCAGCGGGTCATCGAGGATCTCAGCGAGCGCCTCATCCAGGCGGGGTGTGATGGTGTCCCGGACCATGACGATCGCCTCCCGGAGCGGGCCGCGCCAGGCCTGTGACCATGCAGGGTGCGCGCCGCTGCTGCAACCGCAGTCCTCCCGCCAGCGCTCGATGCCGTGGGGGCAGCTCCAGGACGTCCCCTCCTGGATGGTGACCTCATGGGTGGGGGGGTTGGCGGCCAGGTAGGCGCCATAGACCGTGAGGCTGACGTTCTGGTGCGATTCGAGCGATCGGAGGCAGTAAGCGAGCGCCATATCCCCGAATTTGCGGTGGTGGCCGTAAGTCTCTCCATCGGTCGCGATATGCACAAGTTCTGAGCGCTCTCCCCCGGGCGAGAACGCCTCGACCAGCCTTTCGGCAAACCGCTCCCCGTTTGAGAGAAGGTCACCGAACGCGACTTCCTGTGAGATCCCGGCGTTGTAGAAGAAGATCGCGATCCTTCGGCCCGAGGGGAGGCGGCAAACATATGGCATCGTCGTATCCAGGGTCTCACCAGTGACCTCTGTCCAGGTTGCCGTCCCCATCTCCCGCACCCTCGCCGCCTGGTGGGGGGCAAGGATGGTGAAGAGGATCCCGGCCTCCGCCATCAGGTCGAGCGACTCGAGATCGACTGCGGTCTCCGGAAGCCACATCCCCTCGGGCATCCGGCCGAACCTTGCCGCAAAGTCGCGGACGCCCCAGACGACCTGTCTCCGCTTATCACGCCGGGTCGCCAGCGGCATGATGATGTGGTTGTAGCAGCATGCAATCGCCGACCCGTGGCCGGCGTAGCGCTCCTGGCTCTCATGGTCGGCTGCAAGGATTGCCTCGTAGACCGCCGGGCGGTGGCGGGCGAGCCAGGACAAGAGCGTCGGTGCGGCCGTGAAACTGATCCGCGCGTAGTTGTTAACGATCTCCTCTATCAGCCCGTCGGCATCCAGTATGCGTGCGGCGGTGTTCGGGGCGTAACACTCTGCGGTCACCCGCTCGTTCCAGTCATGGTAGGGGGCGGCGGAGCGCTGCATGCCGACCTCCCCGAGCCAGGGGTTCTCCCGCGGTGGCTGGTAGAAATGGCCATGTATGCAGACGGCACGCTTCTTCATCCGGTTTACGCCCCCTCGGGGGTGAAGATGACGACCGCAAGAGGGGGCAGCGTGAGCGGGAGCGACCACGCCCGGCCGTGCGCCGGAACCTGTTCCGCTTCCACCCCGCCCAGGTTCCCCACACCGCTCCCGCCGTACTCAACCGCATCGCTGTTGAGCACCTCTCGCCAGAACCCGCCGAAGGGGACGCCTATCCGGTAGCCGTAACGTGGTACCGGGGTGAAGTTGCAGGCGACAAGGACAATATCATCGACCGACCGACCGCGCCGCAGGTAACTTATGATGCTCTTCTCAGCATCCGAGAAGTCAACCCACTCAAACCCTGAAGGGTCGGCATCACACTCATGGAGGGCGGCTTTGCGACGGTACAGGCGGTTTAAGTCGGTGACCCAGCGGAGGATCCCCTGGTGCGGCGCATACTGGAGGAGGTGCCACTCAAGCCCGGTCTCGTGGTTCCACTCCGACCACTGCCCGAACTCTCCACCCATGAAGAGGAGTTTCTTCCCGGGGTGCGTGAACATATACCCGAAGAGGAGACGGAGGTTCGCTCTTTTCTGCCACTCATCGCCAGGCATCTTTCCGATGAGCGCGCTCTTCTCGTGGACGACCTCGTCGTGCGAGAGGGGGAGGATGTAGCGCTCGGAGAAGGCGTAGCATATGCTGAACGTCAGGAGGTCGTGCCGGTACTTCCGGTAGATCGGGTCGAGCGCAAAATAGTCGAGCGTGTCATGCATCCAGCCCATGTTCCATTTCAGGTCGAACCCGAGCCCTCCAGTAGCGCCCGGTGCGGTAACCCCCGCCCAGGCGGTAGCCTCCTCGGCTATGGTGAGCGTATCAGGGTAGTTTGCATGAACGGTGTCGTTTAACTTCCGGAGGAATCCTATCGCGTCCAGGTTCTCCCGTCCGCCGTAGATGTTTGGCGTCCACTCGCCGGGACGACGGGCGTAATCCAGGTAGAGCATCGAGGAGACCGCGTCCACCCTGATACCGTCGGCGTGGTAGCGGTCAAGCCAGAATACGGCACTGCTGATAAGAAACGATCGAACCTCGTTTCGCCCCAGGTTAAACACGTAACTCTTCCACTCCGGGTGGTAGCGCTGGGCGGGGAGGGCGTGCTCGTAAAGGTGGGTGCCGTCAAAGTAAGAGAGTCCATAGCCGTCGGAGGGAAAGTGGGACGGCACCCAGTCCAGGATCACCCCGATCCCACGCTTGTGCAGGTGGTCGACGAGATGCATGAAGTCCTGCGGGGTGCCGTACCTGCTCGTCGGGGCGAAGTAGCCGAGAGTCTGGTAACCCCAGGAGGCGTAAAGCGGGTGCTCCATGATCGGGAGGAACTCAACATGGGTGAAACCTGCATCGAGCATGTAACTTGCGAGTTCTACTGCGAGTTCCTGGTAACTCATGCACCGTCTCACCCCATCGTGCGGCTGCCGCCACGACCCGGCGTGGACCTCATAGGTGGAGATCGGAGCGGTGGGGTTGTTATACTCTTCCCGGCGCCGCATCCACGCCCGATCGTGCCAGGAGTAGGAGATGTCCCAGATTATGGAAGCGGTCTTCGGCGGAACCTCCCAGTAGTGGGCGAAGGGGTCGCCTTTCTCCACCGAGTAGTTGTTGTAGCGGCTCCTGATGTAGTACTTGTAGAGATCCCTGTGGCCGACATCCGGGATAAAACCCTCCCAGATGCCTGACCCATCGCTCCGCGCCCTTAGCAGGTTTTTCCCGGCCACCCAGCCGTTGAAGTCGCCTATGACCGAGACCTCCACGGCGTTTGGCGCCCAGACCGCAAAGAAGGTCCCTTTAACGCCGCTGGAGATAGCGATGTGCGACCCCAGTTTTTCGTAGAGGTGTGTGTGCGTCCCCTGCCGAAAGAGGTAGACGTCGTAATCGGTTATGAGACTCCCCGTCTTTGTGATATCGGGCAACCTCTGTTGCACGCTTTTCATCCCTCCCTGACGCCGTCGTCGCGGCTTGCTGCAACAACCTTCCGGTAGACATCGAGCATCCGGTCGGTTACGACGCTCCACCGGAACCTCTCCATCACCTTCCGCCGCCCCGCCCGCCCGAGTCGCTGCATGTGGGCAGGGTCGTTGATGAGGAGAGATACTCCCCAGGCTATCGATTCCGGACGGACGGGGACCTTGATGCCGTCCTTGAAATTCTCTATGTTCTCGGCGAGCCCCCCGACGTCTGTCGCAACGACGCAACGCTCAGCGCTCCAGGCTTCTGCAAGGACGAGTCCAAAAGGCTCGTTTCTGCTTGGTATGACTACAAGGTCGCAAGCGTTCAGGATCTGGAGGTGCTCTTCGTCGGCGACGTAGCCCAGGAACTGAACGGGAAGGCCGGTAGCCATCTTCTCCAGACTGTCGCGCATGTCGCCGGTACCTGCGAAGAGGAACTGGACGTCCCAGCGTCTGGCGAGGATCGCGGGTATGGCCTGAACCAGGAGGTCGGGCCCCTTCTGGTAGGTGAGGCGGCCGACAAAGAGGACGACGGGTGCAAGGGGATGGATGCCATAACGTTTCTTAACCTCGCCTGGGTCGACCTGGATGCGGTAGGCGTCGGGGTCGATCCCATTCGGGATGACGGTGACTTTCCATTCCGGAACGCCATACAGCCACATAACCTCGGTCTTTGTCGAGTTTGATACCGTTGTGACCGCTTTTGCGATGTAGCCGCCATACCATTCTTTGCCTGATATCTCCCGGAACTCCCACCAGCCACCGAAGTTTCCGCCGTTGCGGCCGTACTCGGTGGAGTGGTAGGAGAGAACGGTGTTGCGGTCGCGCAGGACGTGCATCGCCTCAACCATGTGCCAGTCGTGGAAATGGAGGATGTCAAACGGTGGTGTGTCATGAGCCCGAAAGGCGTCGAGAAGCATGTTGCTCATCGTCCTGCAGTAGTCGACGATGTTGTCGCCGTATGGCAGGCAGTAATGGTACCGGACACCGTTGATGGCTGCATCCTCCCCGTCGCCCCGTGTGAAGAAGTGGACGTCGTGCCCCCTTGCCGCCAGGTGTTCGGCAAGGTGGGTTGCCGCTGGTGCAAGCCCGCCAACCTTGAACCTGGAGTGGAGCGACTCCCAGCAGAAGAATGCTATCTTATACGTTTCCATAGACTGTCTATCCTCTTCTGGATCGTTGACCGGAGTTCGTTGCGGTCGGATATGCCCGAGATCTTCTTTGCCAGGGTTGTATCGCCGATGACGAACTCGATCCAGCGGGTGAAATCTCCGCGATCCAGGTGGTAGTTGACGACCTCGTCTGGGGCGAACTCCAGGATATTTACGAACTCCTGCAGACTGTGAGCGGCGTAACCGGCTGGCCGCTCTTGCGACGAGAAGTGGAAAGCCTTCTCCGGCGGGACGCAGCGGAGCGAGAGGACCGCCCGCGGTGAGCGGCTGGCGGGAGCTGACCGCTCCTCCATGTCCGAGAGGACACGCATGAAGGAGGCGAAATGGTCGTGGACAGCCTGCTGGCTGGTTGGGTGATACGGTTTTCCGCAGGGGGTCGATCGCATCGCCATCCTGCGCAGGTTTTCGGTGTCAAGGAGGCGGCGCCAGGCCTTTTTGTCCACAACAAGGGCTCCCGCATCCTCGAGCGCCTGAAGGGCGGACTGCTGCAGGATGGTTCGCTGCTGGTTATCGGCGTCGACCATCTCCCCGATATCGCAGCGGGGCGAGAACCTGGTGACGGCATCTGATGGGTGTATACTATCCACCCCCTTTGCGGAGAGGGCTGCGGGAAGAGCACGCAGGAACTCCAGGATGCCCGTCTCGGCTCCGATGGTGTCGCCGAATACGCGGTAGTCCAGGAAGAGCGTGATGCACTCGCCCGGCGAGACTGAGATCCACTCCGCGTAACGGTCGGCCGTGAGCGGCCATCTGTCCCAATCACGCCAGGAGAACCTGACGGCGATATCGTCGGCAAGATTGCAGTGGGTTATGAGGATGGGAAGGCCGTTGTAGGTGTAGACATGGTTTGGGTCACTATCGAGGGCAGGACCGCTGTCACCCTCGATGATGGCTGCCCGGATTTCGTTATCCCTGAGCACCTCCGCGGTGGCCGGTGTGATGGGGTAGTCGGTGTGAGCGAAGGTGGTCGGCACAGATGAGAAGTAATCCTTCATCAGGTCGCGGTGCATCAGGATCTCGGCCTCGAACTCTCCGGGATTCCTGAACTGGCCGGCGACGCTGTGGTAGTAGGTCTCTCCAAGGAGTTCGACGTTCCTGTGCTTTGCCGCACGAGAGAGGAGATCGAGCATATCCGGGTACCACGCTTCCAGGAGTTCCACGACGGTGCCGGAGATGCTGAGAGCGCATGCGAACCCCGCCTCAAGGAGGTCGATCAGGATCTCTGTTGCCGGCTGGAAGGAGCGGTCGATGACCACACCCAGGTCTTCCTTCAGGTATGGGTCAAAATAACCCTCTTTTTGGTCATGTAAACCCTTTGCAATACCAGTTCGAAACCCCGGGTTGATATAACAGGGGTAATGGATATCAAATCCCGCGCAGACTGCTGGTGGTGTTTGCCCCTCGCTTTTCATTGGAGATAGATGGCCCTTTCCGTACATATAAATGTCGTTGATACGAATGTCGCCAATCCTCCGCCCCTCCCCGATCCCTGGAGGCCCGGAGGATTCGGCGGATATGGCCACATCAAACCAACGTTCACTCATGGTTTTACACTCCCCCAAATCACCCTCTCCCCCTCTCTCTGCGTCTCACATGGAGACATATCCATCCATGGAGAGGTCTATCAAACCCGGGAAGCATTGGTTGATGCATCTGACGTCACATCCAGAAACGATCGAAACAGCCTTCTGCCCCCGCTCCTTTATCCTCTTTCAGGATAGAATCAAATGGAAAAACCGCACAACGCAGAGGGGGGAGCATTGTGAGCCGCGATAGATTTCTTGTTAGGAGGATGGGGCGGGAGGAGGTTGAGATTGCCGTTGACTGGGCGGAGCAGGAGGGATGGAATCCTGGAATTCACGATGCAGAGGCCTTCCACGCCGCCGATCCGGAGGGGTTCTTCATCGCGGAACTCGATGGTGAACCCATCGGATCGATCTCGGTCGTCAACTACAGCGAGGCGTTTGCCTTCGCCGGCCTGTATATCGTGAAGCCGGATTACCGGAACCGGGGCTACGGGAGCAGGTTGTTTGCTGCCGGGATGGCTCATGCAGGGAATCGCAACACCGGTGGCGATGGTGTCGTTGCGATGCAGGAGAAATACCGTGCGCGGTCAGCGTTCACACTTGCATACAGAAACATCAGGTTCAAGGGCACTGGCGGCGGCAGCGAACCCGAAGGCTCGGTCGACCTCGGTCAGGTGCCGTTTGACCGGCTTGCCGCGTACGACGCCCGCCACTTTCCTGCGCCGCGCCCCCGCTTCCTTGCGGCCTGGATCCGGCAGAAAGGAACCTGCGGCCGGGCTGTTCTCGATGACAACGGAATGATCACGGGATACGGCGTCATCCGAAAATGCCGTAGCGGCTATAAGTTCGGGCCGCTTTTTGCTGACACGCCCGAAATTGCAGAGGAGATCTTCCTCACCCTCTCTGCGCAGGTGCCGGGCGAGGCGATCTGCCTCGATACGCCTGAACCAAACGCCGAAGCCGTGGCGCTTGCCCGCAGGCACGGAATGGTCGCCGTCTTTGAGACGGCCCGGATCTACACGAAGGCAATCCCCGACCTGCCACTTGCCGAGATCTTCGGCGTGACCTCGTTTGAGGTCGGCTGACGATCCATACCCGCCCCGACCACAACATTCTAAGCATACCTCTCCCGAGTACCCTCCAGGAAGTGTTTACTGTATGGACTACCTGGAAGAGTTTCCAGTTCTCTTCATCGATGACGAACTGCACTCGGATACCGCGGAAGGCAGGGCTTCGCGGGAGATAGTAAAAGAACTGAAAGACGAGGATTTCCCGGTCATCGAAGCGCTTACCGCCCGCGACGGTCTTCATGCATTCCTATCGCACCCCCATGTAAGTTGTATCATCATCGACTGGGACCTCACCCCTGAACCTGCCGACGGCATGCTCACCGCTGCAGACCTGACCGCCATCATAAGGGAGCGTAACCCGAAGGTCCCGATATTCTTGAACACTGAGAAACTGGCGATTTCCGCCATACCGCTCGGCGTCATATCCAGGATCGACGGCTACATCTGGAAACTTGAAGATACACCTGCGTTCATCGCCGGGCATATCAAGCGTGCGGCAAAGAACTACCTCTCCGACGTCCTCCCGCCGTTCTTCCGGGGATTGATGGACTATGTTGAAGATTACCGCTACTCCTGGCACACCCCGGGCCACATGGGCGGGGTCGCGTTCCTGAAAAACGCAGCAGGCCGAATCTTCTACAACTTCTTCGGGGAGAACACCCTCCGGGCCGACCTCTCGGTCTCGGTCCCGGAACTCGGGTCGCTCCTTGAACACTCCGGAGTTGTCGGGGAGGCCGAACGTAAGGCTGCGGAGGTCTTTGGGGCCGACCGGACTTACTTTGTCACAGGGGGCACGTCGGCCGCGAACAGGATCGTATGGCTTGCAACCGTCACACCCGGAGACCTCGTCCTTGTGGACCGGAATTGCCATGCGTCGGTTATGCACGCGATCATCATGACCGGCGCCATCCCTGTCTACCTAATGCCGGCCCGGAACGACTACGGGATCATCGGTCCCATCAGGAGCGGCGAGATTCGTCCGGAGATCATCGCTGAGAAGATCAGGAGATGCCCCCTCGTTGAGGATCCCGCATCGCACCCGGTTCGACTGGCCGCGATCACAAACTCCACCTACGATGGGATCTGCTACAGCACGGAGCGGATCGAGGAGAGTCTGCGGGAGATGGTCGAGTACATTCACTTTGATGAGGCGTGGTCGGGCTATGCCCGGTTCCACCCCATCTACGCCGGCAGATTCGGGATGCGCAGAAGCACAGATCCTGCCGACCCGACGGTCTTTGCCACCCAGTCCACCCACAAGGTTCTGGCCGCCTTCTCGCAGGGCTCGATGCTCCACGTCCGGCAGGGGCGGGGCGCTGTTGACCACGCCCGGTTCAACGAGGCGTTCATGATGCTCACCTCCACGTCGCCCCAGTACACGATCATAGCATCCCTGGACGTTGCCACAAAGATGATGGCCGGACACTCGGGGAAGTTCCTGGTTGAGGAGGCGCTCGAGGAAGCCATAGTCTTCCGAAAGAAGATGGTGGCGGTGGCCGAAGAGATCCGGGCAAGCCCTCTATCCCCTGAGAACTACTGGTGGTTCACCGTCTGGCAGCCTGACTGCATCATGGACCAGGAGACGGAGAGAGGTGATCAGGTGCTCCAGGAGGACGCCAGCTGCTGGCTCCTGAACCCCGATGAGGTCTGGCACGGGTTTGACGGGATCGAGGAGGGTTACGCCATGCTCGACCCTGTCAAGGTGACCATACTCACCCCCGGGATCGGGCCGGGCGGGAAGATGGAGGAGTGGGGGATCCCGGCGGCCGTCGTCACGAGGTACCTCCGGGAGAGCGGGATCGTCGTCGAGAAGACGGGGTATTACTCGTTTCTTGTCCTCTTCACGCTCGGTATAACGAAAGGCAAGTCAGGGACGCTGCTTGCGGAACTATTCCGGTTCAAAGCGCTTTACGACGGCAACAGCCCGATCGAGGAGGTCTTTCCAGACCTGGTGCGCCAGTATCCCGCCAGGTATGCGGGGCTCGGGCTTGCGGACCTCTGCCGGGAGATGCACGGGTTCCTCCGGGCGGAGTCAATCCCGGTGGTTGTCCGGAACGTCTATTCGAGGCTTCCGGAACCGGTGATGACGCCGGCAGAGGCATACCGCCGCCTTGTGCGTGGAGAGGTGATGCAGGTGCCCGTGTCCTCGCTTGAAGGGCGAACCGTGGCGGTGATGGTCGTCCCCTACCCGCCAGGGATCCCGGTCATAATGCCCGGGGAGCGGTGCGGCCAGGAGACACGGGCGGTTGTGGATTACCTCGAGATCCTCCAGGAGTTCGACGCCATGTTTCCAGGTTTTGAGAGCGATGTGCACGGCGTGGACGTCGTTACGAGGGAGGGGCGCCGGGTCTATTACGTCTACTGCGTCAAGGAGTGACGACGGTCATTCCCGCACGCTGCCGTGGGCGAGCGAGGCGAAGGTGCTCCTGGTACAGAGGGCAGGGTTGGAGAAGGCGAACGCCCGGTTCGACGCGAGGAGTCGGACGTTCAGGGCCGCAGGGAGTGTCACGCCGTAGAAGATCGGATCGACGAGATCGAACCATTCCTCGCATGCGTCGACCCACTCCCCGGCAAGGTGGCTGCGGATCAGATAGACGATATAGATGCCGAGCGGGATGCTACCATAAGCAAATTAGTTACATGTCCTGATTTTGTTGGAAAAAGAGTCTTAGTTCCGTTGTGAGTACTCTCTTGCTTCAACGGTTATTTTCGGAGTAACTGGTCAGGTATACCTGTAAGCCGCAGTTGGTATGAAGGGTTCTCCCTCGAATGCTCTCCGGATGGCCGTGATTACCGACCCTCCATTCTTCCTCACCGTTGAGATATACCCCCGAACCCTGCAGAAGTTAGATGCCCCCTCCACACTTCTAAACGTCCCTGAGATCTTCTGCTGAACCTTCACCATCCTGATGTCGCGCTCTGCAAGGTTGTTCGTAAAGGGCACCCTGAAATCGGTCATGAACCGGAGGATCTCTACACGATATCTCTGACACCGGTCAATGAGGTTCTCAGCAGGAGTTCGTCTCTTCCGACTACGTCTCCCTCCTTGAACCGGCAGAGGAGAGGAGGGGTTCTCTGCCTTCCCGTTCTCGAGGATCAGATCAAATCGTCTTTGAAACTCCTCGATCTCAACCGGTGTGAGAGAACCCGCTGATTCCGGGGCTCCATCAACAGCGGCGTAGATCTCAAGAAGGAGATCATGCATCTCATCAGACCAACGCTGACCGGTATCCTCCGATATACCTTTGAGATCGCGGAGGATATGGGCATTACAGACCGCATGCTCGCATGCATACCCAAAGTAGGGCGACCAGCAGTCATGGACCATGATCCCTTTGAACGAGGGAAGTACACCGATCGCATCCATCGCCGCCGATCCTCTTTTCGGATGATGACCATACAGCGTGAGGAGATCCGTACTGGCTGTATGCAGCCATTCTCGTTTTCCGTTCACCCGGAATCCGGTTTCATCAGCATGC
>Ga0208041_1000693_pt1 | contig 28646 bp, 26 predicted proteins | sample AD_SCU002_MetaG_FD_184453 | JGI IMG/M metagenome (GOLD analysis project Ga0208041, IMG submission 184453) | Active sludge microbial communities of municipal wastewater-treating anaerobic digesters from China - AD_SCU002_MetaG (SPAdes) (version 2) | ecosystem: Engineered > Bioreactor > Anaerobic...
AATATTCCCCCGGCGTCGATTTCTTTCCGACTGTAATAAGAAGATATAGAATTTTTCCGGGAGATCAGTTCCGGCGGCGGTTTATAAAGGGGATACTTGTATTTTTCCGTTCTCGTGCGGGATCCTGCAAGCCGCGGTACATAATAACCGGTGAATAGCACCCCTCCGCTGCCGTCCTGGCCGGCAGCCCGGTAGACATCGAATTCCCGGCTTATACGCCTCTTCTTGTCGTCAATGCTGCTGTTTTCCTTAATAATATTGCGGAAATTAAGCAGCGATTCTTTCATCTGGGCGGCGTTGATCAATCTGTCGGCCACGCGGTAAACATTATTCCGCCCGGCGCTTTCGTAGTAGGAAATGCTCCTGTCGACGGCCAGATTCAGAGATTCGATATCGAGATCGTCGGCAAAATCAATATCGGCGGCCTCAACGCGCGATAAGGGCTCTACCGTAGGCGTTAGAATTTGCGATATCCTGCGGGCACACCCCGCAGTCGCCATAATTAATAAAATTAAGAGAATAATTCGCCAGAGTTTCATAGTTCTATAATCATCGCCACTTCGTCGCAGTAATCAGGATATTTGGGGCAGCGAAAACAATCCGACCAGATTTTTTGCGGCAATGTGGAACGATCCACTTCTTTAAATCCGAGCTTGGCAAAAAATTCCTTTTTATCAGTCAGTGAAAATATTCTATAGAGTTCCAGTGTAATGGCTTCCGAGATGCAGGCTTCCACGAGCTGCCGGCCGATGCCTCTTTTCCGGTAATTTTGATCAACATAGACGGAGCGGATTTCGGCGAGGTTTTCCCAGATAATATTCATCGCACAGACCCCGATCACCAATGATTCATCCTCATCGTAATAGACGAAAAAATCCCGCAGCGAATTATAGATATCCATTAAAGAGCGGGATAACATTTCACCTTTCCGCGCTGAAAGATTTATCAGACGATGAATTGTCTTAACATCACCGATGCGCGCTTTTCTTAACATTATTTCTTACCTCCCCGCTGTATAAGGCGTTTTTCAGCATTTCCCGTGCGTGTTCGCGTGTCATTTCGGTTAAATCCACACCTCCCAGCATGCGGCTGATTTCCTCAATTTTTTGCTCAGCATTCAGCTTGTTTACTATCGTTGTTGTCCTTCCGGCGGCGATTTTCTTCGCCACCTGCAGATGGCTGTCGCCGTAGCAGGCAATTTGCGGCAGATGCGTGATACAGATCACCTGGTGACTGGCGGATACTTCTTTCAATTTTCGCCCGACGATCTCCGCCGTAGCCCCGCCGACGCCGCTGTCCACTTCATCAAATACAATCGTGCCGACCGCTCCGGCATGGGACAAAACGTTCTTTAAGGCCAGAACAATCCGGGAGAGCTCACCACCGGAGGCAATCTTATTTAATGCCTTCGGCTCTTCACCAACATTGGCGGTCAGATAAAATTCCAGTTCGTCGCCGCCCCGGGGTCCATACGTTGCGGGGTCCGCTCCGGCGGCGCTTCTTTGAAAAGAAATCTCCAAAGAGGCGTGCGGCATATTCAAGGCATGTATTTCCCGGTCTACGGCTTCTTTTAATTTTCCTGCGGCCTGTGCTCTTAACTGCGAGAGCTCCTGAGCTCTTTCCCGCATCCGGGCCGCAACGGCGGACTCTTCCTGCGCCAACTTATTCAATTCGTCTTCAACATTGGAAACCAGGAGCAGTTCTCTTTCCATCTCCTGTTTTTTCTGGAAGACGCTTTCCAAAGAACCGCCATGTTTACGCTTCAGCCTGTTGATCATTTCCAGACGATCATCAATGGCGGCGAGTCTCTCCGGATCAAAAAAAAGATTTTTGCCGTAATTCCGCAGGGACAGAGCCGTTTCCTGCAGGGTAAAGAAGCTGTTTTCCACATCGGATTCGGACAATTCATACCGGGTGTCAATTTTTTTTATTTCTTTTATCCGGTTCTGAACATCCTTTAATTTTTCAATAACGCAGCCGGCCTCTCCGTAAAGCAGATCATAAGCCTCGCGGGCGTCATCCGCCAGTTTCCGCACATTGACCAGCATTTTTTTTTCTTCAGCCAGGGCATTGTCTTCATCAATCCCGCAAGCGACGTCTTCAATTTCTTTTAAATGAAATTTTAGTAATTCCGCTTTTTCTTCCCCGCTCCGGCGCAAAGCTTCCAACTTTTCTCTCTGCGCTTTAATCCGCTGATATTCGTTATACGCTTCTTCGTACTTATTGCGCAGAGATTGACAGCCGCCGAATTCATCCAGAATATCAATATGGTTTTCGTTATTGAGGATGACCTGATGTTCATGCTGGCCGCAGATATTAATCAGGAATTCACCGACTGCGGCCAGATTGGACAACGTCGCCATCTGCCCGTTGATCAGCGCTTTGTTTTTGCCGGTGCGGGATATCACACGACGGATAATAATTTCATTTTCCGCGTCGAAGCCCATTTGACGAACTTTTTCCCGCAGAAACTCATTGTGAGCAATATCAAAGAGCGCTTCCACCGTCGCCGCGTCGGCTTGTGTTCTGATCATCTCGGAAGCGGCTCTGTCTCCCAACAGCAGATTGACAGCACCAATGATGATTGATTTGCCGGCTCCGGTTTCACCGGAAATGATGTTCAGGCCTTCATTGAATGAAACGTGGAGTTCATCAATAATGGCAAAATTTTTAATGCTCAACTCACTAAGCATTTTTCTTTCTTTTATCTCCTGATGTTAAACCGCCCCAGCCGAGTTTGGTCCGCAGGATGTCCCAGTAATTGCGATGAGGAGAAAGAACGAGCTTTGTTGCATAGTCTGATTTTTTTACATCAATAACGTCGCCTGATTTGATCCGGTAAGATTCCTGCCCGTCCAGAGTTAAAGTTGCGCCTCTTTCCTTAGACCACAAAATTGTCTGCAGCCTGGAATTTTCCGGAACAATGATCGGTCGGTTAGTCAAGGTGTGCGGACAGATAGGATTAATAATAATTAAATTTTTTCTTGGATAAACGATGGGACCGGCGGCGGAAAGAGAATAAGCGGTGGAACCCGTCGGGGTGGAAATAATCAGGCCGTCTGCCTTATAGGTGGTCAGGTACATATCGTTTATCTTTATTTCCAGTTCACCTATTCTCGACAGGTTGCCGCGGTTGACTACAACGTCATTCAATACAGTTCCGGTGGCTATAATCTTCTTGCCGCGGCTGATAACCACGTCAAGCATCATCCTTTTTTCCGTAATGTACTTGCCGGCCAAAATCAGTTCCAGCGCCGAATTCATTTCACTGAGATTAATTTCCGTCAAATAACCGAAAGTGCCCATGTTGATGCCGACGATGGCTACATCGTATCTGGCCATATTGCGCGCCGTCCGCAGCATCGTGCCGTCGCCGCCCAGCACGGCGATAAGCTCCGACTTTCCGGCGAGGTCGCCCCACGAAAGGCCGCCGGGGACACCGATCTTAGCGGCAATTTCCGCTTCGATAAACACCTCGATGCCACGATCCTCCAGCCATTCTTTCAATCGCATGGCATACTCGCCCGTATTTTCTTTTTGCGTATTTGCGACAATGCCGACTGTCTTGATTTTCATAGCTTTATACCCCGAAAGTACGAGGTTCAGTAGCATAAAAAAAAGCTGCTGTCTACGGATAATTACCAAACGTGTCCGCGGAGAAAGCAATTGATTTTTCAGGGCAATTCTCAAGCATAAATTCTTGACATATTCCTCGCGAATAATATACGGTGACGGCCTGTGAGGTGAAAATTATGGGTTTACTTAAAGGCAATTTTTCTTTCGCGCGATTTCGCGTGGAAGGTCAATTACCGCAGGCGTTTTTTAACTTCGTCAACAGCCGGATTACAGCCAATTCCTTCCGGGAAACAAACAGATCAACCGAGGAAAAAAGATTAGGCTGGGTTTCCGCAACAGATGTACTTGATGCAGATTTTGAATCGGCCAATTATGCACTGGGGGATTACCTTATTTTTTCGCTGCGGATCGACCGCAAAATAATACCTCCGAAATTATTGAAAATTAAAATTCTGGAAGAAGAGCGGCAGTTTCTTGCTGAAAGCGGCAAAGAGCGCATTAATAAACAAACAGCCGAAGGCATTAGAGACAAGGTAAAGCTTGAACTTTTATCCAGGCTGGACCCGGTGCCGTCCTTTTATGATGTCTGCTGGGCCCTGGGACAAAATATGGTTTATTTTTCCTCGCTTTCGGATAAAATTGCGGATGACTTCGTTGATTTGTTCAAAAAAACTTTTTCTTTGAGCCTGATTCGCCTTCTGCCCCAGGACAATCAGCAGCTTTCCTCGAAGCTCGCTGAAGGCGCCGTTAAGAAAGAGGAGGCCGCCCTCATCGGCCGGGAATTTATGACCTGGCTCTGGTTTAAGTCCGAGGAACGCAGCGGCCGGATAAGTTTATCCCCCAATGATGAAGTGGAACTAAATTTTTTAAAGAGAATCGTCCTCGAGGCGGGAGAAGGAGAATATTCACAGGGCGTAGTGTGCCATGGAATACATGCTGAATTAAAAGAAGGCAAAGAGGCCATTCGCCAGGGGAAAAAAGTTAAGGAAGCAGGAATCAAACTGCTGCATAATCAAAACGAGTGGGAATTTACGCTGAAAGCCGATAATTTTTATTTCCAGTCTTTAAAACTACCCCTGGCTGAACGGCAGGAATCCGCTGAGGATCCTTCCGGAAAAATGCTCGAACGAATTTACCTCATTGAAAATGCCGCCCAGGCAATTGATCAACTTTTTAATTTATTTCTGAAAATCCGGTTCTCGCCTCAGTGGGATGAAAAAGAAGTTAAGTCACTGGCAAAGTGGTTGCGTTAATCGAACCTGTTTTCTTCATCCCCGTATTTATTCGTTGCGCACAATTTATTTCCACAAACTTGATATTTTTGTAAGTTTCTATATTATTAATCTTTAAGGAGATCAGCCTATGGATCAGAAACAGATTGTCAAACAGATGATAGAATTCAACAAAACAGCCTTTGATAACACTTTCAACGCCATGGCTGTTTTACAGGACCAGACGGAAAAGCTTATTTTCCATTTCTTGGAGAAAGCTCCCTGGTTTCCTGCAGAGGGGAAAAAAGCAATTGACGAATGGGTCAGGGCCTGTAAAAAAGGACGTGAAGAATTTAAAAAAAATGCCAACGAAAGCTATAAAAAAGTCACAGATTATTTTGCCAAAGCCCAAAAAGAAGAAATGCGCAAGAATGCCAGGAAATAACCATTTTTTATTCTTTTGAGGAGGTTGCCATGGAACCGAAACAAATCGCCAAGCAAATGATTTCTTTTAATAAAGCTGTTGTCGACCATAATTTTCAGACAATGAATTCAATCATTGAGCAAATGGAAAGGTTCGTCAATAAATTTTGGGAAAAGTCTCCTGTGTTTCCGGAAGAAAGCAAAAAAGCTGTTGCCGAATGGATGAATAATTATAAAAAAGGCTGTCAGGATTTTCAAAATGCAGTGGATGAGAATTTTAAAAAAATGGAGGAATATTTAGCTGAAAATAAATAGTTCTTTTCCATATACCAAAAACAACAGGCTATGGGTAAAAAAAATCGAGCAACCCCAGAAGGGTTGCTCGATTAATGTCCTGCAAAAAATTTATTAAGCAATTATTTTGCCGGGGCGGCCGGTGCAGCAGTAGCAGCAGCTTCCGGAGCAGCAGGAGCTGCGGTTGCAGCCGGGGCAGCCGTTGCAGCAGGCGCCGGTACAGCAGCGGGTGCTTCAACTTTCGGAGTCTCTGCTGGTTTCGGTTCTTCTGCTTTTTTGCAACCTACAACTGCAATAGACAGAGAAGCAACGAAAAGCACGCTAACAAAAATGGCAAATATTTTTTTCATTAAAGCATATCCTCCTTTCACAGATTTTCCTAATTTTTGGGTAATTCATTCCCCCAACTTTTGAACCGGTACATTACGCTTTTTTTTTACCTTGTCAAGATATATTTAACAATATATACTTTTGCCATTTTAGGGAATAAGGATAAAAAAATGATCCTGGGCATAGATGTAGGTGGAACGCATACTGACTCGGTTTTAGTAGAAAATTACCGGGTTAAAAAAAAGATAAAAGTTAAAACTGATAACGACAATATCATGTCTTCGCTTTTAGCGGCGACACGAGAAACAGTTTCGGGAGAAAAAGTAAGCAATATAAAGAGGATAGTACTCAGTACAACCATTTCCACCAATGCCATCGTCCAGGGAAAAACGGACCGGGTCGGCATGGTTTTGCAAAATGGACCAGGATTATCGCCCCGGTTTTTGATCCATGACCGGGACGCCTTTTTGGTCAGCGGCTATATTAACAACCGCGGCATATCGATCCAACCGGTCAATGAAAGAGAAATAAAAGAGATCGGGGAGTATTTTCAAAAGGAAAATATCCATCAGATCGGCGTTGCGGGAAAGTTCTCCCCCCGTAACCCCCTGCAGGAAATAAAAATTGCGGAAATACTTGAAGATAATGAAAGAAATTTCTCCCTGGGGCATCGTCTGTCCGGGCAGCTCAACTTTCCCCGCCGCGCGGCAACGACTTACCTCAATGCAGCCGTCCATAATATTCACCATAGATTTATCCGGGAAGCACAAAAATTTTTACACGAGTCCAATATAGACGTTCCTGTCTATATTCTGAAAGCAGACGGCGGCACGATTTTGATTGAACAGTCGATTTTTTACCCTGCCCTGACCATCCATTCGGGCCCGGCAGCCAGCATTATGGGAGTATTGGCTACAGCCGATATGAAGGAAGACGCCGTTGCGCTGGATATAGGTGGAACAACAACCGATATTTCTGTTTTTGCCGACGGAGTCCCTCTTCTGGAAGCAGCCGGCGTGACTATCGGCCGGCTAAAAACACTGGTGCGGGGGCTATGCACGAAATCCATCGGCATCGGCGGCGACAGCGCCGTCCGGATAAAAAACGGGGAAATTTCCGTTGGTCCCGACCGGGAGGGTCCGGCGGCCGCCCTGAATGGCCCGGTTCCCACGCCCACGGACGCCATGATCGTGCTTGGTCTGGCCGCACTGGGCAGCAAACAGAAAGCCCTGGACGCCATTAATTCTTTAGCAGTGCAATTGAACATGGATACGGTATCCATGGCCGAAACCATTATGCTGAAAGCAGCCGCGATAATTGCCGACAATGTCAATCTGATAATTGCGGAAATCAATAACAAGCCGGTTTATACAATCCATGATCTTTTGGAAGGCAGGGTGATCAAACCGCTCACTGTCTATGTTATGGGTGGTCCGGCCTCCGCAATGGCCCCAGGAATTTCGAACCTTCTTGGCTATCCGTACAAAATCCCCGATCATTCGGAAGTAGCCAATGCACTGGGCGCGGCGCTTTCCAGAACAACGGCGGAAATAACCGTGCTGGCCGATACGGAAAAGAAAGAATTGATCATCAGCGAAGAGGGAATAGTAAAAAAGATACCCCACAACTTTACAGCCCGGCAGGCGATTGAAGCGGGCCGTGAAGCTCTGCAAGCCAGAGCTGTTAAAATGGGCACAAGCTTGAATGATCTGGAAATGGAAGTGACGGAAGCACAGGAATTCAATATGATTAGAGATTTTTACACAACCGGGAAAAATATTCGCGCCAAGATTCAAATCAAACCGGGATTGATTTCATCTTCTCCGGCAAAGGAGCGCTAAAATGAAGCGAAAAGAAAAAAAAACAGGGCTGATTTTTTTTCCGGCATTTGACTGGGCGATTTCCAAAACACATCCGGAACGGGAAGAGCGGCTTTTATATACACAGGATCAGGTTTTTGAAGAAGGCCTGCTGGATTTGGATAATATTGTAGAATTTAAACCGGGTCTGGCCACCTATGAAGATATTAACCGCTGCCACATATGTGTTCCCGATCCGCAAAGTTTAACAACGCATTCGCATCTGATTTCCGCCGGAGGCGCCATAACCGCCGCGCAAAAAGTACTGCAAGGCGAAGTTGACAACGCCTTCGCCCTAGTCCGGCCGCCCGGCCATCACGCCATGCTCGTAGCACATGGAGCACGGGGATTCTGCAACATCAACATTGAAGCCGTCATGGTCGAATACATCCGGAAAAATTTCGGTATAAAAAAAATCGCCATTGTTGACACGGATTGCCATCATGGCGACGGCACGCAGGATATTTATTGGCATGACCCGGACATTCTCTGCATTTCTCTCCACCAGGACGGCCGCACCCTCTATCCGGGGACAGGTTTTATCGACGATTTCGGCGGTCCCAACGCACTGGGCGCCACCATCAATATACCCCTGCCGCCGAAAACATCCGACGAAGGTTTCCTTTATGTTTTAGATCACGTCATTTTGCCTGTCCTGGATGAATTCCAGCCGGAAATAATCATCAATTCCGCCGGGCAGGATAACCATTACAGTGACCCCATTACCAATATGTGTTTCAGCGCTCAAGGATACGCCCTCTTAAACGAGAAACTGGCCCCGCATATCGCGGTGCTGGAAGGGGGGTATTCCATTGAAAGGGCCCTTCCTTACGTAAATGTCGGCATTATCCTGGCTATGGCCGGTCTCGACTACAGCTATGTTAAAGAACCGGATTATGACCCTGATAAAATTCGCCAGTCTGCGGAAACTACCCGCGTTATCGAAAAAGAAGCCCGGAAGATTCTCGATATGTGGGAAAATAGAACAAAAATGAAGGAGCAGGTAGTCGGCTCAGCCAAATTCCTGCAACGCAAAAAAAATATATATTACGACACCGACGGAATTTATGAAAAGCAAGTGGAAACAGTGCAGGTTTGCAATGACTGCGGCGGACTGGTGATGATTGAATCGGCCGCTGACACCGGGAAGAAAATCTTTGCCGTTATTCTCCCCCATCGCTGCTGTCCTGAATGCCGAAAAAATGGAGAACTGTTGTTTGAGCGCCTCGACAGCGGACAATACAGCAATATTTATTTCCAGGATCGCGAAAAAGATATTTTTATCGCCAGGTAAGAAATTTATAACACAAAAGCAAGGACAAACACTCAATAAAATATGCCTTCAAAAAAACCGCAAATTTCCATCACCGACGAGAGTGAATGTTCGGGGAAAACATATTCACCTCAAATTATGGTTATTGACGATTCTCCGGATATCCTGAACGTACTGACAGATATTCTTGATTATCACGGGTACCGGGTAATCCCTTTCTCCAACGGGAAAAAAGCACTGAATTACATCTCATCCAACGCGCCCGATCTCATCCTGCTGGATATTGAAATGCCTTCCATGAACGGCTATGAGATTTGCAGCCTTCTGAAATCCGATAAAAAGACAAGTAAAATTCCTGTGATATTTATCAGCGGCCGCGATGACACCAATGATAAAATTAAGGGATTCAATGCGGGAGGAGTTGATTACATCACGAAACCCTTCCAGTTGACCGAAGTCATGGCCCGCGTCGGAACACATCTGGCCTTGTGCAGCCTGCAAAAGCAGGCGGAAGAACAAAACATCCATCTGAAGAAAGAAATCAGCGAACGTAAAAAAGTCGAAAAAGAACTGCTGAAGCATAAAACGCATCTCGAAGAACTTGTTGTCCAGCGTACTGCAGAATTAAAAAAGAGTAATCAAGAATTACAGCTGGAAATCAACGAACGTAAAAATCTGGAAAAGGCCCTGGAAGATGCTAATTTTAAACTTCATGCTCTGGTTTATGAATACGGGTTGCGTCACCAGAGAATGTCACTTTTCAACCAAATGCTGAAACAACTCCAAACATGTATTCTGGTTGAAGAAGCATACCCCGTTATCAAGCATTTCACTCAGAAACTGTTCCGGGCTTCTACCGGAGCCATTTACATGCTGGACAGCAGAGACAATATTTTTAAAGCCGCCATCGCCTGGGGTAAAGCACTGTCACGGGAGAAAGCATTTCCTCCCGCGGACTGTCTGTCTTTTCAGGAAGAAAAAATACATATATCCATGACCTCACAACCGGAATCTTGTTGTCGACATCTGTCCCACATTGAAGAAAAAAGCTCTTTGTGCGTTCCGTTGACGGATCAGGGAAAAACCTTCGGCATACTGCATTTACATCAGCGACATTCTTCCAAATTTGACCGCATCAAATCTTTATTTGAGGAATCTGCCGAGGGAATGGATCTCGACACCATGCAACTGGCTGTGGCGATGGCTGATTTTATCGCCCTGGCTTTAGTCAACATCCAATTGAGGGATACTCTGAAGCAGGAGGCCACCCGTGATTCCCTGAGCGGTCTTTTCAACCGCCGCTACATGGAAGAAACTATTAATCGCGAAATAAGCCGGGCCAGCCGTTATGGAAATCCTCTGGGCATTATCATGCTGGATCTGGACCATTTCAAACGATTCAACAATAATTTCGGCCATGAAGCCGGGGATCTGGTTATACAGAAATTGGGAAATTATCTGCAAAACAGCATCAGAAAAGAAGATATCGCCTGCCGGTACGGCGGAGAGGAGTTCACGCTGATACTGCCGGGAGCATCTCTGGAAGTCACTAAAAAACGGGCGGAAATGCTGCGGCAGGAAATCGAGAAATTAAAAATCAATTACCATGGAACAACATTGAATAATATTACCATTTCTCAGGGAGTAGCCGTATATCCCGATCACGGGCAAACGGGGGACGCTGTGCTCAGGGCTGCGGATCATGCCCTGTACAGAGCAAAACGGGCCGGTCGCAAACAGGTAAAACTGGCGAAGATCGCAAAACCTTTGCCGAATCAGCCTGCAGGCGCGGGTTGATATTATTCCGTTTTCCAATCGATGATGATACCGCGGCGTCCAGGAGGAAACAGCGCTGGATTGAGGAATTGAATCAGAAGAGTTTCCTGGCCGCCTTCTCCATCTCTTCCTTTAAACGTGATCCGTCTCCCCATTTTACAGTGGAGCGAATGTCCGCCAGAATTTTTGCGTAAAGGTCGATCATCTTCTCCGTTGACGGATTGTGCGTAATGATATCAGTATAAAGCCCCGGATTTTCGGTAAAAACTTTTTTTATTATTTCTACCTTTTTATGGAAAATCGGCGTGAAAAATTTACTTGCTTCCACGAAATCGATTCCGGTCTCCGCCAGCACCAGCCCCAAAGAAATCGTGTTAAGATGGTTGAGTACTTGAACAATCGCCATCATTTCATCATGCTCTTCCGGCGTTTTTTCCGTCACCACCAAACCATTCCTGTTCAGGATTGACTTCAACCAGATCAGCCATTTTTTGCCCCGGGCCGGGCAGAGCACAACATTTTGACCTTTAACTTCTTCCAGCAGCGGTCCGAAAAGCGGATGGCAGCCGATGACGTCAGCCTGCGAATGCGCCAGCATCAATTCCACCGGCTCTTTTTTGATCGATGTCAAATCCATCAAAAGTTTGTCGGAGCTCACCAGCGGTCCGATTTTTTTAATCATCTCGGCGGTAGCGGAAATAGGCACCGATATGACCAGCACGTTGCAAAGATCAACCAGGTCTTTAATGCTCATGGGTGATTTTCTTCCCCAGATATGGACGGTGCAGCCTTCTTTCTGCAACAATTCGGCAAACCAGCGCCCCATGCCGCCGGTGCCGCCTATAATGCCGATAACAGCTTCTTTCATATTCCTGCCGCCTTCTGCCTGAGCCAAAAATCGGCCAGCACAATGCTGACCATCGCTTCACAAACCGGAACAATCCTTGGCAGTACGCATATATCATGCCTGCCCTGAATCTTGATTTTTTTTACCCTTCCCTGCTCATCGAGAGTTTGCTGCTCCTGAGCAATGGATGGTATCGGTTTGCAGTAAACCCGCACTATTATTTCTTCACCGCTGGTTATCCCCGCAAGGATGCCGCCCGCATGGTTGCTGAGAAATCCTTTTTTGCCCATTTGATCGTTAACTTCGGAACCGCGCCTTTCGGCCACGGAAAAACCGTCGCCGATCTCCACCGCCTTGACCGAACCGATGCTCATCAGAGCGGCGGCCAGAACGGCATCCACCTTCTCAAATACGGGCTCTCCCAGTCCGGCCGGACAGCCCCGCACAACGATTTCCACAACACCGCCTAAAGTGTCTCCTTCCGCGCGCACGGCCGCCAGTCTTTTTTCCATGGCCTGCGCGGCTTCCTCGTCAGGACAAAAGAGAAGATTACCGCGTACTTGACGGCGCAGCGCCCTGCCTTTGGGCATATTGTCGTAATTTACTTCGATCCCACCGATAGCTTTTGTGTAGGCCAGCACTTCCATACCCGCCAGGCCAATCAGCTTTTCGGCTACAGCGCCGGCGGCGACCCGCGCCGCGGTTTCCCGGCCGGATGAACGTCCGCCGCCGCGCCAGTCCCGAATACCATATTTTTGCAGGTAAGTAAAATCGCCGTGGCCGGGGCGGAAAATATCTTTTAGTTCATCGTAGGAAGAAGACCGAGCATCGGAATTCCTGATGAGCAGGGTAATAGGGGTACCGGTCGTTCTGCCTTCAAAAACTCCCGACAGAATTTCAACGCGATCGCCTTCCCCCCTCGTTGTCGAAGCGACATTTTTCCCCGGTCTTCTCCGGTCCAGCGCCTGCTGAATATCGGTTTCTTTAATTACCAGACCGGAGGGACAGCCGTCAATCGTCGCCCCCAAAGCCGGACCGTGCGACTCTCCCCACGTTGTCACCCGAAATATAACGCCTGTTGTATTGCCGGCCATACTTGTTACACTCCCGTCGCCTGAACACCATCACATTGCAGCAGATATGCACAAATCTCATCCACTACCTGGGAAGCGGTCTTACCTGTCGTATCCAGAGCATAATCGGCAGCCTTTTGATACAGGGGAATCCGCTTTTCTAACACCATGGTTGTTTCTTCGGCCAGATTACCATCCGTGAATTGCGGGCGCAAGTTATCAGTTTTTTCATCCTGCTTCAACCGTTCAATAATATCCGCAACCGGCGCCTTTAACCATATGACGCAACCGATCATTTTGAGCAAGCCAACATTTTCTTCGTCCAGAACCACACCGCCGCCGGTGGCAATGACACAATCATTTCTTTGGACAAGCTTTTGTACGGCTTCTTTTTCTTTAGCGCGGAAATAGTCCCAACCATGACCGGCCACAATTTCTTTGATGGGCATACCCAGTTTCTCTTCTATCAGCAAATCAGTATCCAGAAAAGCAATTTTCAATCTATCGGCCAGCATTTTTCCCACTGTTGATTTTCCGCAGGCCCGGTAACCGATCAGGACAACATTCATACCTTCTTTAATTCCTCCCAAAACGCCGGGAAAGATTTGTCCACGCACTTTTTGTCTATGATTGCGATGCCGGGAACGGCAAGCCCCGCAACGGCGAAACTCATGGCGATGCGATGGTCGTTGTAAGTCTCAATTTGCGCCGGCCGCGGATTGCCTCCCTGGATGACCAGACCGTCGGCGGTTTCAGAAACGGCAATGCCAATGCGGCTCAATTCGGCGGCCATTGCCCCCAGGCGATTGCTTTCCTTCAACCTCAGGTGTGCAACATTGGTGATGACCGTTCGCCCCCTGCGGAAAGCCGCCAGCACGGCCAGCGTCGGCACCATATCCGGCATATCATTCAAATCGAAGGTAAAGTCGCCTTCCCGCAGACCATCACAGGCCACTGCTATCCAGCTGTCACCGGAATCAATTGTGCAGCCCAGTTTTTCCAGGACTTTCAACAACCGCATATCGCCCTGTAAACTCCCGCCACCAATGCCACAAACTCTCACCGGTTTTTTTAAAATGGCGGCGGCGGCAAAAAAATAAGAGGCGCTGGAGGCGTCGCCTTCAATAAAATAGTCGCGGCCGTGGTATATTTTGCCGGCTTCGACGGAATACTGGTGCGGGCCGGTTTCGTTCACCTTTGCACCAAAATCACGCATAACGGAAATCGTCAAATCAATGTAAGGTGCGGAAACAATCCCGCCCTCCAGAGAAAGATCGACGCCGTTCTTTGTATAGGGAGCGCAAAGCAGCAGCGCGGAAACGTACTGCGAACTTTCAATGTTTTTCAGGATGATTTTACCGCCCGGAAGCCCGGCGGCATTCACGGTTACCGGCGGACAATTATTCCGGCAGGAGATATCCACGTTCATGCTCTGCAAAGCTTCAACCAGTGCGCCGACCGGGCGTTCACAAAGCCTTTTCTCCCCGGTCAAAATATATTCGCCGCTGCCCAGGGTCACGAGCGCAACCAGAATGCGCAGCGCCGTCCCGTTATTCCCCAAAAATATTTCTTTCCCGCCGTGAAGAAGTTTTCCCGCCGTCCCGGAAACAAAAAAACCGCCGTCGGCGGCAGCAATTTGCGCACCCAATGTCCGCAATCCGTTCATAAGATGGAGCGTATCTTCCGAAACAAGGGCATTGCCGATAAAAGAGTCGCCGCGGGCCAGCGCTGCCGCCACCAGCGCCCGCTGGGTAAGGCTTTTAGAGCCGGGGATATTGATAATTTCAGATACTGCTTTTAATTTTTTTTCTTCATTCACCGTTGACCAACCTCTCCTTTACCACTTTTTTCATTAATGTCCGATCGGGCTCTTGGCCTGTCCATAATTTGATTTGTTCGGCGCCCTGATGTACAAACATATCCAAACCGTTCAAGACAGTGCACCCCTGAAGACCGGCGTCTTTCAGCAGCCTTGTTTCCAGTGGATTATAAATAACGTCCATAACGTATTTGTATCCGGCAAGCAAGCCGGAATCGACCGGCGATTGATCAATGGAGGGATACATACCAACCGGCGTCGTGTTAATCAGACAATCCGCCTCTATTTTTTTCATTTCGTCCGACAAATAAAACGGACAGTCGAACTCGTCAGCGAGGCGCTTACCGTTTTCCGCATTGCGGTTGATAATAACGGGAAATCCGCCCTCCCTTATTATTCCATAAGCCGCAGCCCGGGCCGTGCCGCCGGCGCCGATTATTGCAAACTTTTTCCCCTTGATCGTCATAGCTTCCCGGAGCGTGACGATCAACCCCAGCCAGTCCGTATTAGTACCGGTGAGATATCCATTGTTGTTGACGATAGTATTTACCGCCCCGATCTGCAGCGCGTCCTCGGAGAGATTATCGAGATATTCCATGACTGCGGATTTGAATGGAATGGTCACACTCGCCCCGCGGATATCCATGCCCCGTATTGCCTGCACCGCCGCAGCCGGGTCATATACGCAGAAGGCGTTATAGCGGCCTTCCTGACCTAGAGCTTGCAGCGCCATATTATGCATCAACGGGGAAAGGCTGTGCCCCACCGGATTACCCAGTAAAACATAATTTCTCAGCTGTCTGTGCCGCGCGGCAGATAAAGCGGATGAAAACGACGGCTGCTGCTGATCTTCACCACCCAGCAGTTTATTGATTTGTCTCATTTCCGCTGCGGTAAGCTGCCCCGGAGCCGACTGCGCATCTCTGCCCAAAGCGGCAAAAGTCAGATAATTCCCTAAATACGGGGCCATAACCCGGCTTATGCGTCCTTTCTCTCCCATGCAGAGGGCAATGATTTCCTGTTTATGTTTTTGTGCATAAGGTATCAGGCTCATCATCCGCAGATTGTCTTCTGGCTTATGAGCAAAAGTCACTATTTTCACAAGACCGGGTTCATACTTCATGCATTGATGAAACAACTCCTTGAGCCGGGCCAGCCCGGGAGTCCTTTTAAAGTTATGATAAGAAATTATTAATTTTGTGGAACCGTCCCCTTTTTCACAATATAATTTTAGTTCCTCAATTGCATCAGCCCCTTCAGAGAGTTCTATATCAATGAAGTCTGCGCCCAGGTCAACAGCCTCCTTGAGGATCGCCATTTTTTTATTTTTCTGATCTTCGCTTTCATTCCCGCTGCCGTCTGCTGCGGACATCTGAACAGCTTCCGCTTTTTTTCTGCAGGTAACAATAATCTCGACTTTCCGGGAACTGCGGTGGGCAGCGGCAATCAATTCGGGAAGCGATCCGTCGGCAATCAAATCCATTCTTATTTCAATCGCCCCGGCAGTCAGACAACTGTGTTCAATATCGTGCAATGCCTCTTTGTTGGACCTTGCCGTAATGGGTATGCAGATCATAATCCTCCTTCCGCTCTCGGATAGGAACCTAGAATTGTCAAGAAAGTTGTTTTTTCTTTCAGCTCCGTAAGACAGCTTTTAATATCGTTGTCATTTATATGGCCGATCAAATCCACAAAGAACAGATACTCCCACAATCTTTCCTTTACAGGATGGGATTCTATTTTGGCCAGATTAATTTTACGCTCAGCAAATGATTCCAAAGCTCGATGCAGCGCACCGGGCAGATCCGGAGTGGCAAAGATCAGGGAAGTCTTATCACTGCCGGTCGCAGCGCTTTCTCCTTTACCCAAAACGAGGAAACGCGTTGTGTTGGAGGTATTATCTTCAATGCCTTCCGCCAGAATGTTGAGCCTGTTTGCCGTCGCCGCGAGGGTGCTGCCTATCGCCGCCTGGGATTTTTTCCCTTTCACCATCTGCGCGGCAGCCGCCGTGCTTTCCGTCTCATGAAGCACACAATTGGGCAGGTGAGCTTTAATCCAGAATTGGCACTGAGCCAGAGCCTGCGGGTGTGAATATATGTTCTTAATGCTTCTTATATCTTTCGCCGAAGAAATCAGGCATTGGTTGATCCTGAGGTATATTTCCGCCCTGATTTTCAAACAAGTCAAAATAAGCCTGTCCAGTGTTATGTTGACCGAACCTTCCAGAGAATTTTCCACGGGTACTACGCCCCAGTCCACAGACCCTCTTTCCACTTCGTCAAAAACACGGGCAATCCCCGACTGTGGGAAAAAACGGCTGGAATCGCCAAAATGCAATCGCGCCGCCAGATGAGAAAATGACGTTTCCGGTCCCAGAAAGGCAACCGTTGTCGGTTTTTGCAAATCCCGGGAAGCCGAAATTATTTCCCGGAAGATCGACCTGATGGCAGGCTGCGGCAGCGGCCCGCGGTTAAGCTCCTGCAAATAGTCGTAGACTCTCGCCTCCTGGGAAGGATCATATACATCTATTTCTTCCCGGCCTTTAACTTTTCCGATTTCAACGGATATTTCCGATCGCTCGTTTAGAAGGCGGATAATTTCCCGGTCTTTTTCCTTCATGCTTTTGCGTAATTGTTCGAGGCGGGATTTCATGATTTCATTCCTTCAATTACAGGGATAATATTTTTGTCATCAACGCCGCCGTTTACAAACGGCATGCCTATTTTCTTTAACAGCACAAAGTGGATCACGTCACCTTCTTTTTTCTTATCCATTTTCAACCGGGAAAGAATCCCTTCCGTCGCCATATCCTGCGGTATCCGGACGGGCAATCCCGCCTCCCCGACGATTCGCTCAATGCGCTCCCGCGAGGCTTGATCGAGATAGCCTGAGTTTTCCGAGATTCGCGCGGCGGCGATCATGCCCAGAGCAACAGCTTCACCATGCGCAATCGTAAAATTTGATTGCGCTTCCAGAGCGTGCCCCAGCGTGTGACCGTAATTGAGAATGCGTCTCAACCCCTGCTCTTTCTCATCAATTTCGACAATTGATTTTTTAATGCGGCAGCAGTTTTCCACGATCTTTAACAATAACGCAGGATCTTTTCCCTTCACCGGTGCCATCTTCTCTTCCAGCAGGCGAAACATTTTTTCATCGTCGATAATGCCGTATTTGATTACTTCCGCCAGTCCGTTGTTAAATTCTTTGTCCGGCAGCGTGCCGAGATAACTCAAATCGCAAAATACAGCCCGCGGCTGATAAAAAGTACCCAGCAGATTTTTCCCAGAAGGAAGGTCTATCGCTGTTTTCCCGCCGATACTGCTGTCCACCTGGGCCAGCAAAGTAGTGGGCGCTTGAATATAAGGAATGGAGCGCATAAACACCGAAGCGATGAAGCCTACCATGTCACCGACCACGCCGCCGCCCAAGGCGATCAGCATTGAATTCCTGTCCGCACCCGACTTCAGCAACTGCGCTGTAATGGCCATAGCAGTATTGATGTTTTTCGAAGCTTCACCCGCGGGAAACTCGATTAATTCAGCATTCAGGCCGACATCTCTCAAACCGGCAAGAAGCTTTTGACCATGCAGTGGACCGACATTGCTGTCAGTAACAATAATATGCCGGTTGGCTTTATGGTTTTTGGAGATGAGCAGCGCCATGCGGTCGCCGATGGAATTCCCTATGCATATTTCGTAGGATGACAATAACTTTTTGTCGAGATTGACTTTCATTGAGCGCATATATTTACTCCATTAATTTTAATGCCTCACGGCCGAAGCAACAATTCTCAATTCATCCATCAGTTGATAAAACTTTTCCGGTTTTAAAGATTGCATTCCATCGGAAACAGCCTCTTCCGGCCGCGGATGTACTTCTACAATCAGACCGTCCGCACCCACGGCGACGGCGGCGCGGCTCAAAGGAATGACCAGTCTCCAGTGACCGGCGGCATGGCTGGGATCAACAATAACCGGCAAGTGGGTCAAACCCTTTAAAACGGGAACAGCGCTCAGGTCCAGCGTATTTCTGGTCGCCGTCTCAAATGTGCGTATGCCGCGTTCACAGAGAATTACGTTTGGATTGCCCGACGAGAGAATGTATTCCGCCGACATCAGCAATTCTTCGATCGTCGTCATCATTCCCCTTTTTAAAAGCACCGGTTTTTGTGAATGACCGACCTTTTTGAGCAGCGCAAAATTTTGCACGTTGCGTGCACCTATCTGCAGCATATCGGCGTATGATTCCACCAGGTCGACATCGACGGGATTGACTACTTCCGTAACGACCGGCATGCTTGTGGAGAGGCGAACCTTTTCCAGCAATTTTAAGCCTTCCTCTTCCATTCCCTGGAAGCTATACGGCGACGTGCGCGGTTTGTAGGCGCCTCCTCTTAAAATCTGAGCGCCGCCCTTCTTCACGACGTAGGCGCTTTCCAATAACTGCTCTTCACTTTCAATGGAACAGGGCCCGGCCATCACGACGAAATCCGGCCCCCCGATGGAGATTCCGCCCACGTTGACAATGCTGTCACCCTCGTGAGATTCCCGGCTCGCCAACTTGTATGGTTTTAAAATAGGCATTGTTTTTTCCACCCCCGGCAGAGATTCTGCGTACTTAAGTATTGCTTTATCGCGGTTGTCTCCAACGGCGCCGATTATGGTCCTTTCCACTCCTCTTGATGGATGTGCTTTATAACCGACTGATTCAATCCAGCCAATTACCTCATCAATTTGTTTTTCCGTTGCCTGATCTTTCATAACGATAATCATGTTTCCCCCTTGAAAACTAAAAAAGGCCATGGCTTTGCCGCCATGGCCCTAAAAAAGAAAAAGCCATGGTAGCTCGTTTCCGATCTGCCCATGGCTGTTTTGGTGTTTAATCTACCTCAACAGGTCCTCCTCATCAACGGGCAGACCGATGCAAAAATAAGTATAAAACCAAAAGCCATAAAAACTGTTATTTGCATTTAACTTTCTGTCCATTGTGAAAACCTTTACGTTTAGTTAAGTCAGCTTATAGATAAGCTTCAAAATATTGTCAAGAAATAAATTCAATTTTTAGAAGATTGATACCTGACATCGTGCAGATAATCCTGCAGCGCGAGCTGCCAGGGCTGCATTGTTTTTCCTGTCGCTGCAATAAATTTCTGTATACTCAGAACGCTGTAGTGGGGACGCTCGGCAGGACGAATCAGTTGATCGGTTTTTATGGGCGATACCTGCACACCTGTAATTCCTCCTTCCTGCAATATCTTGCAGGCAAACTGGAACCAGCTGCAGCTGCCCCTGTTGGTTATATGGAATATTCCTTTAATGTTGCGTTCAAGCAAAAGATCGACCGCAACAGCCAGATCCCGGGTATAAGTGGGAGATCCGATTTGATCGTCAACAACTTCCAGTTTATCCGTTGTGGCGGCCTTATCTAAAATTGTCTGCACAAAATTCTTACCGTTTTTTCCATACAGCCACGCCGTACGGATCAGAATATAATTGTCCGAAAGCTGCCGCAGATAGTTTTCTCCCGCCAGCTTGGATGTGCCATAAACATTGATTGGACTGCAGGAATCATCTTCTTTGTAGGGTTCACTGCTGCTGCCGTCAAACACATAATCCGTACTGAAATGAACAATGCGGATATTTTTTTTGCGGCAGGATACGGCAATATTCAGCACGGCTTCGGCATTGACGCCCAAACATTCTCTTTGGGCATTTTCGCAGCCGTCGACATTCGTGTAAGCCGCGGCATTGATCACAATCTCCGGTTCAATCTCCTTGACAGCCTTTTCGCATGCCGGCAGAGAAGTAATATCTATTTCTTCCTTGTCAAGGCCAACGACTTCATGCTTTCTTCCCAAGCGCAAAAGAAGATCGCTTCCCAGCATACCTTTATGACCAAGCAGCAATATTTTCATGTTAGTATTTCACCTCTTTCAAATAAAGCCCGCAGGCGGGAGCCGTAACGCCCGCAATATTCCTGTCACGCGAGTCAATTATTTCCTTCATTTCAGAAGGTTTTCGTTTACCCCGGCCAATTTCCACCAGCGTGCCCACAATGTTGCGCACCATGTATCTGAGAAACCCCTGCGCCTCTATAGTTATCTCCAGCAGGCCGTCATCCCCCTTAATGATGCCTACACTCTTAACCGTTCGCGTACGATCCTTGACGCTGCTACCAGTAGCACAAAAGCATGAAAAATCATACCTCCCGATCAAATACCCGGCCGCCTGCTTCATCGCCGTCAGATCCAGCGGATGCGGAATGAACCAGCAATATTTGCGGCCCAGAGCAGGGCGCAACCGCCTGTTGCATATTTTGTATACATATATCTTGCCCCGGGCGCTATACTGGGGATGAAATTCGACAGGAACTTCTTCCAGGTTCTTGACGACAATATCCGGCGGCAATAATCCGTTAATCCCCCGGCATAAAATTTCCGCAGGCAAACGGGTGCTGCTTCGGAAACCGGCCACCTGATTAAGGGCGTGCACTCCGGCGTCGGTTCTGCCCGAACCGATCACCGTCACTTCTTCACGGGTAATAAGCCGGATCTTTTCCTCCAGAACCTGTTGGATAGAAACACCGTTTTTCTGCCTTTGCCAACCACAGTAAGCCGTGCCGTCATATTCAATAACCATTTTAAAATTGCGCATCGTTTAAATTACATTAATTCTCGAGCCGGATCATAAAAAAGGGAAGTAACCCCTTCCCTTTTTTGTTGCTTCAACCATTTCGCATTTCAATGCGGAATCTGCGTATGCAATGACTAACAATTTTCCAATGCTTTGATCGCCGGCAGGGTTTTCCCTTCCAGAAGTTCCAGCGACGCGCCGCCGCCTGTAGAGATATAAGTTATGTTATCGCTTTCTCCTGCCTGTTTGACGGCAACATCGGTGTCGCCGCCACCGACAATCGTTAATGCGTGCGAGCTGGCCACGGCGTGAACCATCGCCGACGTGCCACGGCTGAAAGCATCGATTTCAAAGACGCCCATCGGCCCGTTCCACACAATAGTTTTTGCATTGGCGATAACTTCCCGGAAAAGAGTTATTGTCGCCGGGCCTATATCCAGCCCCATCCAGTCGGGATACATTTCCTGCACCGGAATAATTTTCGTCACCGCTTCCGGAGACTTTTCCTGGGCAATGACACAGTCAAAGGGCAGATAAAATTTTACGCCCAACTCCTGCGCCTGCTGAAGAATATCCTTAGCCTCCGGTATCAGATGATCTTCCACAAGTGATTTTCCAACTTCGATTCCCTGGGCTTTCAGGAATGTAAAAGCCATCCCTCCTCCGATAATCATTTTATCCACTTTTTTTATCAAATTACTCAACGTCGAGAGCTTATCGGAAACTTTAGACCCTCCTATTATAGCTACAAACGGGCGCACCGGTTTTTCCAGTTGCTTCTGAAAATAATTGATCTCCTTTTTCATCAGGAACCCGGCGCCGCAGACTTCTACATATTTGGTGATGCCGACATTAGAGGCATGCGCCCGGTGGGCATTACCGAAAGCATCGTCAATGTAGACATCGGCAAAAGAGGCCAGCTTCCGGGCGAACTCGTCATCGTTGGCTTCTTCTTCCTTATGATAACGAAGATTTTCCAGCATCAGGACATTGCCCGGCTTTAATTCCTGCACCAGCTTTTCCACGCCGGGCCCGATGCAATCGTCAGCCAGAATCACCTCCTTGTCCAGAAGACGGGACAATCTTTTGGCGACGGGGGCCAAGCTTTTCTCGGGTGACCGTTTGCCTTTCGGCCGGCCTAAATGAGATACAATGATAACAGCTGCACCCTCGTCCAGAGCATAATTCAAAGAGGGAAGAGCTGCACGAATTCTGACGTCATCAGTAATGTTCTGGCTCGCGTCCAGAGGAACGTTAAAATCAAAGCGAAACATTACTCTTTTACCTTTAAGATCAATTTGATTGATGAATTTCACTACTTTCTCCTTGCCAATTTTTGCTAAACAAGTTAATGTCCCATCTGAATAGATTTGATTTTACCCCTATAATCAAGCACTTAGAGCAATAATCGGTTGTTTTGTGCGGGATAATAACCTACCTGCCTTTATTGGTCAAGTTAAAACCATATTAGATAAAAAACGGAGAACAGATCATGAGCGACAACATCCAGAAAAAAACTACCAGAGAAAAAGCTAGCGATTTTGAGGCAAAAGAAAAAAAATTAAAATTAATGGGTGGTGAAAAACAGATTAATAAGCAGCACGAATCGGGTAAACTGACGGCCCGCGAACGCCTGGCGATTTTATTCGATGAAGGAACTTTCCAGGAGGTGCGGCTGTTTGTTCAACATCGATCCAGCCTTTTTGGACTGGATACAAAAGAAATCCCCGGAGACGGCGTCATCACCGGTTGCGGTAAAGTCAATGGACGGACTGTTTTTGCAGCAGCGCAGGATTTCACCAGCTCGGGCGGCTCGCTGGGAGAAATGCACGCCAAGAAAATCTGGAAAGTAATGGACATGGCAATAGCAGCCCGGAAGCCTTTCGTAGCCCTCAACGATTCCGGCGGAGCGCGCATTCAGGAAGGTGTTCCCTCTCTCGACGGCTACTCGGGAATTTTTTACCGCAATACCATCGGCTCCGGATATATACCCCAGATCACGGCCATGATGGGGCCGACAGCCGGCGGCGCCGTCTACTCCCCGGCGCTGGCGGATTGGGTCTTCATGGTTAAAGGTTCCAGTTACATGTACATTACCGGCCCCGAAGTAGTTAAGGCCGTTATCGGCGAAGAAGTGTCGCATGACGACCTGGGCGGCGCAATAACCCACGCCACAAAGAGCGGCGTCTGCCATTATGTAGCCGAAGATGACACGGATTGTCTCAATAAAATTAAAACCCTGCTATCCTACCTGCCCGACAGCTGCCACTCTCCCCTGCCCGAGGTAAATTGCACTGATGCAGCCGACAGAAGCTGCCCGGAACTGGAAGATGTTATTCCCGATAACAGCGCGCGCGCCTACGACATGAAAAAAATTATTAAATCCATCGCCGACAACAACGAGATATTTCAGCTGCATGAATTATGGGCTCAAAATATTATAATCGCTTTAATTCGCGTTATGGGAAAACCGGTCGGCGTAATCGCCAACAACCCGCGTTTTGCCGCCGGTGTCCTTGATGTCAACGCCTCTGATAAAGCGGCCCGTTTTATTCGTTTCTGCGACGCATTTAATATTCCTCTGCTGACATTTGCGGACGTTCCCGGTTACATGCCCGGAACCAATCAGGAGTGGAACGGCATTATTCGCCACGGCGCAAAGCTGCTTCATGCATACGCCGAAGCTACGGTGCCTAAGTTGACTGTTGTTACACGCAAGGATTACGGCGGAGCCTACATCGGCATGTGCAGCAAGAGCCTGGGCGCGGACTATGTTATGGCCTGGCCCACGGCGGAGATCGCTGTCATGGGCGCGGAAGGCGCCTGCAATATTATTTACCGCAGCGAAATTAAGAATGCCGCCGACCCTGCGGCGAAAAGAGCGGAACTCATTGCTGCTTATGAAGAAAAGTTCAACAATCCTTACTTTGCGGCATCGATGGGTATCGTCGATGAAATAATTTTACCGCAGGACACAAGAAAAAAAATAATAGCGATACTCGATGCTTTGAAAGATAAAAAGGAAGTGCGTCTGTCGAAAAAGCACAATAACATTCCGCTTTAATATTGCTGAAGCTCGGCGAAAAATCTGATGCCAGAACAAGGGGTTGCAACCCCTTGTTCTGCAACATAGCTTCTTCGGCTAAAGCCAAAGATTAACATTGCGACGCAGTTTCTTATTCCACTTCTAAATCAATGATGATACCGTGGCGGCTAGGAGGAGGCGACAAGGCGTATTATACATACGTTGAGGAAGCCGACGACGAAGCCAACAAAGGTAGCGCTTGATTTGGAATTGGAATTAGCGGATAAAAATGTTTATACATACGGGGGCTAAATAAACAACCGCCGCAATTATGATCGTCCAGGAAAACCGGCTAATGCATTTTTCATATTCCGGGAAACGCTCGTACCAGCCCCCATTTCCGATGAGCCGCCTCAACCTTTGAATCGACTCCATTGTCCGGAATACCTTCGGAGCGTCCACAGCCTTTGTTCCGGCAGTGTTTTCAGAAAAAGTTATTTCAGCTTGCATTTTTATTATCCTCATATCATTGGTTGTCTCAGGGGTTGTCTCAGACCGGTGCTTCAGGTGTGATATTTCCTGACAACCGCCGTAACTACACCGCCCAGACGCATTTCGGCGACAGGCGTAATTCTCGGATATTTGGGATTGGCCGCTTCCAGGTAAACCTCTTTGCCCTTCTTGTGAAAATACTTCATTGTCCACGCCCCATCCACTTCCGCAATGACAATATCTCCCGTCTTCGGCTCCCGGCCGCGTTCGACAAGCACAAGATCATCCGGCATTATACCGGCGCCGATCATGGAATCTCCGTCAACCTTAAGCAAAAATGAATCAGTCTGTTTGGTGATCAAGTACTCGTCAAAGGAGATTATGTCGCGTAATTCTTCCTCCGCAGGTGAAGGAAAGCCGGCGGACACTCCCCCGGCAAGTGGAACACCAACAAGTGAATTGACAAATGTCAGGTGCCCGGACTCATCTTTCTCCAGAATTCCTTCCTGTAAGAGCTTATTCATCCAGAAATGGACGACACTCTTGGAGCGGACGGCAAGCAAAGACAGCATTTCCTCATAGGTCGGCATGCGATGGCGTTCCCGGTTAAAATCGGCTATCTTCCGTGCTACTGATTTTACTGTACGTTTCGTTTCCATGCGCCGCAGCATAATAGAACATGTGTTCTATTGTCAAGCATATTTTTTCCCTTTTTATTCATCAGGATATTTGTTGCAACATTTTCAACATGATAAAGAAGCACAAGATCGATAATTGATTGTAAATCTTGTTTATCTGTTTTGCCGTTTTATGCTATATCATTCACCATCGCAACCGGAGTAAAGGCGGGGAAATATATGGGTAAAGTTTTGATTATCGACGACAATGAATTCTACGCTGAAGCGTTGTCCGAAATGATCGGAAGTTTTGGACACAATGTTGTCTGCGCCGGCACGGCGGAAGACGGTCTTAAGTCGGCCCGGTCCTCCAGCTTTGACGTTGTTTTTCTGGACATACATCTGCCCGACGGTAATGGACTGGTGCTGTTGCCGAAAATTCATGCAACACCGTCGGCGCCGGAAGTAATCATTATTACCGGTTTTGGAAATCCTGACGCCGCTGAACTGGCCATAAAAAACGGCGCCTGGGATTTTATTGAAAAACCTCTGGAAAAAAAGCTGATCGAGCTTCCTCTGATACGCGCCCTGCAGTACAGAGAGGCAAAAAAGCATAAAGGCACGCCTTCCGTACTGAAGCGGGAAAGTATCATCGGCAGCAGCTCGATTATGGAAAAATGTCTGGAACTCATAGCGCAGGCGGCCGCCAACGATGTCAACGTGCTCATCACCGGGGAAACCGGAACGGGAAAAGAAGTCTTCGCCCAGACTATCCATAACAACAGCTCCCGGTCGGCCATGCCCTTTGTAACAGTAGATTGCGCCTCTCTCCCCCCCGCACTCATCGAAAGTCTTCTGTTCGGCCATGAAAAAGGCGCCTTTACGGGAGCAGATAGAATTCAGGAGGGACTAATTAAACAGGCCGACGGCGGAACACTATTTCTCGACGAAGTAGGCGATCTACCCCTTTCCGCGCAGAAAGCTTTCCTCCGGGTTTTACAAGAACACCGGTTCCGGCCGCTGGGCGCCAAAAAGGAAGTGAAAAGCTCATTCCGGGTGATTGCGGCGACCAACCGTAGCCTCGATAAAATGCTTCAGGAGGGCAGGTTCAGAGAAGATCTCCTCTTTCGTCTGCGCACGGTGGCTATCGAATTGCCCCCGCTGAGGGAACGCTCCGGAGACATTAAGGAACTCACCGCCTATTACGTAAACAAAATATGCTCCCGGCAAAACACGGAAGTTAAAGGATTTTCTCCTGAATTTATTGAAACTCTCGGCGCCTACGACTGGCCTGGTAACGTCCGGGAACTGGTTAGCGCCCTGGAAAGCGCCCTTGCAGCAGCACACAACGAAACAATGCTCTACCCCAAACACCTTCCCGTACATATCCGCGTCCGGTTAATCCGGGATACCGTCTCTAAAAAAGATGACAGCGTCAAACCATCCGTAAAAATGATGACTTTGAAAGAGCTGAGGGATTCCGTTTTCGCCCGGGAAGAAAGGCAGTATCTTCAGGAACTGATGGTGCTGACGTCGGGAAATATCAAAGAAGCCTGCAAAATATCCAGCTTGGGCCGGGCAAGACTTTATCAGCTTCTCAAAAAGTACAATATTACAATGCCTGTTTAGCCGCCGCCGTCATTACCCGGTATTTAGCGAGCCGTCCCTTTCCGGCCGGACTATCGGAAAAATCGTCTGAAATAAATAGACGAAATCTATTTTGCTTAGACCCTGTCTAATATTATCAGAAATGACATAATTCCGTTTTGCCTCTGTCACAACCCAAATAGCTGATATCATAGATAATAACTCAAAGCAGCACTCACGGCACGATTATTGCTATATCTACAGTCAACCATTTCGGGGAGGTATCTACAGACATGACATTGCTTGTCTACTCAGCAAAGACAAATGATGCCGAAGAACGGCTTCTCAGAGTTATTGAACTGTTATTGCCCGAGAAGACATTAAAGTTTTATCGCTCCATCGACGATCTTTCCGCTAGGCTCAGGCAACCTGTTTTTAACCCGCGTATAATCATCCTCCTCGCTGCTTCCAGAAAGGAACTGGAAAATATTCTTTCTATCCGGGAACTTTTAGAAGATGCGAAAATAATTTTGATTGTACCCGACACAGATCCGGCTACGCTGGCAAGAGGACATACTCTGAGACCGAGATTTTTGAGTGATTGCAACAGTGATTTTGTGGATGTTGCCGCTGTAGTTGGCCAGATGATTAAAAACCTGGAACATAACAGTCGGCATGATTAATCAGGTTGGAAATAAAAAAAGGCATTGATTAACCAAAAATCTTTGTAATTAAGGAGAATAAACATGAAAAAAATGACTCTCGGTTTTAAATTGATTTTGGGCGGGATTATCGCCGTATTGATTCCGCTCACTATTGTCGGAATATTTGCTTCCTTCAAGTCGTCCAGCGCTCTGGAGCAAATTGCCCTAAACCAGTCAACGGAAATTGCCAAAGGCCTGGCCAACATGACCCAGCTGGCGGTAAAGGAAGAGCTGAAAATAGCGACGCAGCTGGCCACCAACGATACAATTGTCGATGTGGCGACTAAACATGCCCAAAACACAGCCAGCAGCGCCGATATTGAAAAGGCAACCGCAGCGCTCACGTCACTGGTAAAAGCCAGCGGAGACGAATACGAGGTCATCTTCGTCACTGGCCGGGACGGAAAAGTCTTTGTAGACGGCGTTGAAGGAAAATACAAAGGAATCGACCTTTCCGCCCGCGATTATGTTAAGGAGGCATTGGCCGGGAAGGTTAACGTAGGATCAGTCGTCAAATCGAAAGTAAGCGGCCTGCCCATTTTGACCTTCGGCGCTCCGATATATTCAAAATCAAAAGAACTCGTCGGAACTATCGGAACAGCCCCCAAAATCAACTTCCTGACCGACAAGATTGACGCGGTAAAAATCGGCCAGACCGGCTATGCCTTTGTCATCAACAAAGAAGGCATCATTGTCGCCCATCCCAAAAAAGAGCATATCCTTTCACTAAATCTGCATGAGCAGGCCGGCATGAAAGAAGTGACCGGCAAAATGATGGCTGGACAGACAGGCAGTGAATTATATACATTTCAAGGGGACAAGAAAGTTGCCGGTTACGCTCCGGCGGCACAGGCAAACTGGTTCATCGCCGTGGCGCAAAACTACAATGAGTTGATGGGACCGGCGCATTCCATCCGCAACTTCATTTTCGCCGCCGTCATTATATTCCTGGCTCTGACCATTGTTGCCGTATCCTTCTTTGCCCGGAGCATATCCGCGCCGATCAAAAACGCAGTGGAGCAGATGGAAGAGGCTGCCAACCAGATTGCCGCCGCATCCAGCCAGGTATCTTCCGCCAGCCAGTCTCTGGCCGAAGGATCGTCCGAAC
>Ga0208041_1000696_pt1 | contig 28564 bp, 30 predicted proteins | sample AD_SCU002_MetaG_FD_184453 | JGI IMG/M metagenome (GOLD analysis project Ga0208041, IMG submission 184453) | Active sludge microbial communities of municipal wastewater-treating anaerobic digesters from China - AD_SCU002_MetaG (SPAdes) (version 2) | ecosystem: Engineered > Bioreactor > Anaerobic...
TCAATATCAGGCTTACCTTTTGCAGTGGAATCACAGAGGGAAGAAATCCACATTGCGTCGAACTGATAAGACTTACCTTCCTGATGTACAATCGTTTTTTCAGCTATTAAACCGGTAATACCACTATATTTAAATCTCAATTCAACCTCCAGGTTAATAGAATATTGTTCTTCTATTCTGTTACTACCTTTGCTACATACATTAGTATTTTGAGCTAATAATATTACAGAAGTTTTTGTTTTATCAATATTTTCAATACTACTTATTGAATTTATCTCTTATTAGCTATTTTTTTATGAATTTAATTGCATATTCTGACACAGTATTTTCTTTTACTAACAATAAAATTCCAAAATAAACAAAAGCTGAAGATATTATTTGTATTAGTAATTTAATATAAATACTTAAACTTAGTTGGCTTTCTATGTAAAGAAGTACTATCATTCCTATTGAAGCAGTAAAAACTTTTAAAATACTAGGTATTACTTTAATTAGTTTGAAATATTTATGACTAAATGTAATGTACACTATCATTATCACAATTTCGCTAATTATTAAAGCTATTGCAGCACCATATTCTGCGAATTGTTTAATCAAAATAAAATTTCCTATAAGACTAACAATCGCTCCAATGCTAACGCTGATAAACATTTTCCGCTCTTGGTTTGTGATTAACATAACTCTTGAACCTAGAAGATAACCTATAGGAGATGCTTTAGCAGTTTCAATCATATCATTTAAACATAACGGCATTGAAATATTACCTATATCTTTATAATCATCTCTAATTAATGATAATTTATTACCATCAATTTCATGAGGTGCTGTTTTTGATATCATTGCATGATTGTAATATTTCCAGTCCATAAGTTCTAACCTAATTATTTACAATTTGATCAATTTATTAGCTTCAGATTGTCCAACGTCATATTGTACTTGGCTTATTTTCCCAGTTCTTAGCAAATGGAGAGCATTGTTGATCATCAGAGGAATCAACTTCTCCGGGAACTGATAAGGACCATAGTTGTTTGAGCAACGCGAAATAGTGACAGGTAATCCATATGTTCTGTGGTATGCCAATGCAAGTAAATCAGCAGAAGCTTTAGATGTTGAATAAGGAGAAGAAGTATGTATCGGAGTGTCCTCATGGAAGAACAGATCAGGTCTGTCCAATGGAAGATCTCCATAGACCTCATCTGTTCCAACCTGGTGGAATCTCTCCACCCCGTACTTCCTGCAGGCATCCATCATTACCTGAGTCCCAAGTATATTTGTTTCCAGAAAGATTCCAGGATTCTCAATCGATCTATCAACATGTGACTCTGCTGCAAAGTTGACTACAATATCCGGTCTCTCCTTCTCAAAGATAGAAAAGATTCCTTCTCGGTTTCTTATATCTTCCTTGTAAAAAACAAAGTTAGGACTAGTAAATGCACCATTGAGAGTATGAATATTTGCAGCATATGTAAGAGCATCTACACAGACAATGCGCCAATCTGGTCTTTCTTCCAAAAGAAGGTAGACAAAATTTGAACCTATAAAACCAGCTCCGCCGGTAACAAGAATAGTTTTCTTCATATCAATACAGTACCTTTCCGTCTGCTACGGCTTTAAGATGTTCTCCATAAGGACTCTTTCCATAAAGTAAAGCAGATTCTCTGAGTTTCTTCTCATCTATCCAGCCCTGAACATAAGCTATCTCTTCAGGAGCTGATACCACTATTCCCTGTCTGTTCTGAATAGTTTCCACAAAATTTGCAGCATCAAGAAGAGAGCTGAATGTTCCGGTATCAAGCCAGGCAAAACCTCTTCCAAGTCTTTCTACATCCAGTAGCCCGTCCTGAAGATACATATCATTAAGAGTTGTAATTTCAAGCTCACCGCGAGCTGAGGGTTTTACTTCATTAGCTCTCTCAGCAACATCTGAAGGATAAAAATAAAGACCGGTTACAGCATAGTTACTTTTCGGTTTAGCAGGTTTTTCTTCTATTGAAAGAGCCTTGCCTTCTTTATCAAATTCTACTACTCCGAATCTTTCAGGATCTGTAACGTAATAGCCAAAGACTGTAGCTCTCTTATTCTCTTCTGCATTCTTAACTGCATTCTTAAGAATCTTCCCAAAGCCGCTTCCATAGAAGATGTTATCTCCAAGAACCATAGCTCCGGCTTCTCCTGCAAGGAACTCTTCACCAAGAATAAAAGCCTGAGCTAGACCATCCGGTGATGGCTGAACCTTATAAGAAAGGTTCACTCCGAACTGAGAACCGTCCCCTAGTAGAGTCTCAAATCTTGGAGTATCTGTTGGAGTACTGATAATAAGAATATCCCTTATCCCTGCAAGCATGAGAGTTGACAATGGATAGTAAATCATGGGCTTGTCATATATTGGCAAAAGCTGCTTTGAAGTAACTTTTGTTAATGGATACAACCTTGTACCGCTACCACCGGCAAGAATAATACCTTTCATATCTCCTCCAAAATCAGAATGTGAAAGTATCACTGAAGCCTTTCCAGTTTCTATCTTTCTCAGATAAGTTTAACATGGTTCCATCAGACATACAGCATTTATCCATATCTACCTCAGGCCAAAGTATTCCTATCTCTTCGTCATTCCAGGCAAGACCGCCTTCGTCGTTTGCATGATAGAAATCATCACACTTATAACAGAACTCTGCAGTGTCGGAGAGAACAAGAAAACCATGCGCAAAGCCTTTTGGGATCAGGAACTGTTTCTTATTCTCTTCAGTAAGGATTTCTCCATGCCACTTACCAAACGTAGAAGAGCCTTTTCTTAAGTCTACTGCAACATCAAAGACAGAACCTTTAATTACTCTTACAAGTTTTGTCTGAGGGTACTGCTTCTGAAAATGGAGACCTCTGAGAACTCCTTTAGTAGACATACTCTGATTATCTTGGACAAAGAGAATAGACAGGCCTGATTCTTCCATATCTCTTTGTGAATATGTTTCCATAAAATAACCTCTGTTATCTCCATGGACAGCAGGGGTTATCACACATAAACCTTCTATATTATCAACGTTGTAATCTACTTTAATCTGCATGCCTTAAAGCTCTGCCTCCTTTAGATATCTGGCTACTGCATCTTTCCAATCAGGAAGTGGTTTAAAACCATTCTCTAGAAGCTTAGATTTATCAAGCCTTGAATTAAAAGGCCTTGCAGCCTTAGACAGTCCATATTCTGCAGTAGTAACTGGAATAACCTTTGTTTCCAATCCATACTGCCTGTAGAACTCACAGCAGAAATCATACCAGGAGATATATCCGCCTTCATTTGTAGCATGATAGTAACCATATTTATTAGTCTCTGCCATATCAACTAATAGGCGAGCCAAATCAAGTGTATATGTCGGGGTCCCAATTTGGTCATTGACTACTCTGACGGTATCATGGGTCTTTCCTACATTAATCATAGTTTTTATGAAGTTCTTACCATTAAGACCAAATACCCAGGCTATACGTACTATAAAAAACTTACTAAGGATAGATGAAACTGCCAGTTCTCCATCAAGTTTACTTTGTCCATAGACATTCAATGGTGCATAACACTTGTCATCCGGTTCCCAGGGACGAGACCCCTGGCCATCAAAGACATAATCTGTGGAAATATAAATCATCTTGGCATCAACAGCCTTAGCTGCTTCTGCTATATACTTAGTCCCCAAATGATTAATAGCATCAACCTTTGCTTTCTTATCTTCATCTTCTGCGAGATCTACTGCTGTCCATGCTGCACAGTGAATAATTACATTTGGCTTAACTGAACTAATAACTGAAAAGACAGCTTCTTTGTCTGTAATATCAAGCTGAACATATGGAGCAGAGACAACAGCGCTACCATCCATAACACCGCTGTAAACAGGCTGAATGTCCGAGCCTACAACAGAATAACCTCGAGAAATACTTTCATTTACACAGTCGTGACCAAGTTGACCACAAACGCCAGAAACAAAAAGAATCATACTATTCTCCCCAATTAAGCATATATGGTATTTGGAAAAAACAGGATATAACTGTATATAAAACAATTAAAAATGCACCTTAATAAAACGACTTAAATATTGGCAACCAAAAAGCCATGTAATGCAACAGTTAATTACTAAAATCTTTAGGCAGCTGAAGCCACTCTCCCAAACGAATATCCCACTCTTCTGGTTGAAAATTCTCCAAACCACTCCCCGGGAAAAAAGTCAATTCCCCAAAAAAAACATGCCCTTTTACTTCATAAAAATCAACTCTTACGAAAGGAATCCCTGTACTAAGTTTCTCGGCTAGCCTTACCATAAGATCATACTGTTTAGGTTTTTCAATCATTTTTTTGGACGAAGGATATTTCCTTTCAAATGGCATGCGTTTCCATTTTTCATCAAAAAAAGTAACTTTAAAACCATCGTTTGAAAAACGTTCTGTTACAACAAATGAACACTTAACTTTACCATTGAAACACATTAATTTATAATCTGCCAAATCAAGTTGTTTATCCGTTAAATTGTTATCAATAGTGTCGCAAGATTCTTTTGCTTCCAAGAATTCTTCTGCAATAATACGAGGTTTAATTTCTTTGTATGGCCATTCTCTCCCTGGATAATAAAAATTTTTTCTTAGTGCGTTATTTATTGTCTTCTTTGCTTTTTTATAATCAAATTTTTCTTTGTCAGAGCAAATAACGACACTTCCACTATCATGAGTACACTTCAATACAAAACGATTAGGAAGGGAACTAAAGTCTATATCCTCATATTTATCCCAGATACCAATTGTTGGAATAATAAATTCTTCACCAATTAATTCAGACACATATTTTTTTGCCTCATATTTATCAACCATTTTTACGTACTTTTCATTTCTATCATATAACTTTAGCCATTGAAGCTTTTCATTGAAAGAAATAGGATTCTCAATATTCAGCTTTTTCCCTATATATCCACGATAAAGGATTTTTAAATATAATTTATCTGTTATAATCCTAGACACTCGCCAACAATGCATTAGCCCAGAAGCAAAAAAAAATAATAATTTCATATTCACCCTTAATATAATCAAAACAATATTAGCTGCGAAAGAAATTGTATAATGCCTTATGCCAAATACCAATAAAGAGGTCTTTTCTTAACTGTTCTGATTTCAATCTTGTAAGTAACCGCTCCATTCCATTTGTAGCATTTTCCAACCTTTGGATTTCTAAACTTAAGGTCATTGATTTTTTGCTATCCTCATATTTATTCCTATGTAAAAAATTATAGTAATCATTATAATCAAAATCTTTGCCTTTACCACGTAATCGAGCGAAATACTGCTGGACAGCATATCTTCTAGAAAGTAATTGTTGATATGATCTTTTGTAAGAAATACTCTCGTTCTGAATGCGTCTCTTAATTAAAAAATCTTTTGTTGATATAAAAGTACTGTTTGCAGAAAGCATTCTTAACCATAAGTCATAATCTTGTGACGCTATATATGGATGATACCCTCCAACCTTTTCAAAAGTACTCGCCCTTATTAATGCAGAAGAATGAATAATAGGATTACCAAAAGGAAGAATAGATGATATATCCATTCCGTAATAATTTTTAGTTCTACCTATTTCTTTTCCAAAATCATCAATTAAAATACTGGGAGAAAAGACCAAGTCACAATTGGTATTATTTGCTATTTTTACCTGTTCCTGAATTCTATTGCTTGAAGCAACATCGTCAGCATCTAAACGAGCAAGGAACTCACCACTAGCAAATGAAGCAGCTTTATTCATTGAAAGAGCCAAACCCATGTTCTCTTTATTATTAATTAAAATGATATTATTAGACTGTCTTTTATCTATCCCAAATTCAGACATATTCCTAGAAATGAGTGGATTATCATTGATAAGGATTAACTCAAAATCATCATAGGTTTGGTTTAGAATTGAATTAATAGCATCTTTTATATATTCATTAGGTTCCTTATAAAGACTCATCAGGAAGGATACTTTTTTCATTACTACCTCCAACAATTATTAAGCTAAAAAGACTCAAAAGTAATTATTAATTAAGTCAAAACTATCTTCATATCCAGAAATAGAAACCCCTTGATATTTCTGAAGCTCTAATGCATCAAGACATTTAACAGCCAACAACAAACGAAACCAAGTTCCAAACATATTGCTTTCTTGTAATAAACTTGATAAAGAATCACATTGTCCATAGCTAAATGTTATATGCTGTCTTGAAAATACAAATCCTCCATCAAGATTTTGATTAGAAAGATTATTATTAAATACTTTTATTAAGCATTTCTTGGTTTCATCTGTAAACTGTCTTGAAAACCGGGCACTTTGTATTAGCAGATCAGCAGCATCTATATCAGTACAAGCAGTTGACCAAACAGGAAAATCAAAACCTCCCCATTTATTTTGTAATTCAGGAATAATGGACTTAAGAATAATAATTTTATCAATACATTTATTGTCATGAAGCAAAATAGGGTAAATATGGTAGGCCCCTCGTATTGCCTCATACATATTTGTTTTATTATTTAAAAGCCCCGTAAACCATACAGGAACAGATTCATTCATATTTTCAACAAGAAAGTCTTCGGTCTGAGAGATTGTTGAATTATATTGAGACTCTTCAAGAATATCCCTACTGTATTGCATTGCTGTAATAATATTGAATATTTGATTACTACAAGCCCAAGGTTTTTTAAAATCTAACGAGGAAAGCCACAAATCAAGATTATCTTTATTTAGCAATTCGTTTAGAAAAGAAAGTGAATAAAGTGGTTTTTCTCCTAGGCGTTCATAAGCAATTAGCATATGAGGCAATAAATGTCTAGCGCCCCATCCATCGCCTTCATCATAGAACTTATTATAGGCATTTTTATCATAGAAAAGTCCATTGTCTAGCTGAAAAGAGTCAAAGTACTGTTTCCAACCTTTCTTCTCAGAATCTTTTATATCACTTAGTATGCCTTTGATTAAGCATGCATACATTGATGAATACAATGTGGGATATTTTGAAGATTTAGAGAATTTATATTCATATTGCCCAACTCTATTTGACTCTACATACGATAGAACTGAGTTTCTAAAAGAATTATAATTAAAATCTTTAATACTTTTATTTTGGTAATTTCGTACGTGTAATTTTATTGGCAAATCTGTAATAAAATGCCGATTACTACGTATTATCTCTTCGCCATCAATACCAAAAAGTTTAACCATCGCTTTTTTCGCTAATTCTGAAAAACTCATACTTGAATACCTTGATCTGACAATAATTTATAAAAGTTCTTAACAAACACTTCTTTTCTGAAATGTTTTTGAGCGTATAATATCCCCTGCTTAGATAATGCCGAATAGAGTTCCTCATCCATAATCAACTTATCAAAAGCTTGGGCAAACTCAGTAGGATTATTATCAACAATAATACCCCCTGGGAATGTACTCACAACTCCAACATCGCTACAAACAAAAGGAACACCAGAAGCCATGGCTTCACATATTACTAAAGGAAACATTTCCGCCTTACTGGACATAGCAAAAACATAAGTACCGTGTAATATTTTAATAACTTCGCTTCGTGGAATATCAACCAAAAATAAAGCTTTATCTACACCTTTACTCTTAGAAAGAATCGTGTTTCTTTCAATAAGTCTATTGTAATAATCAGTTTTTTTTGCTCCTATAAAAACACAAGAAGAAACGGCCTCTGACTTGTAGATAGCCTCAAGAATAGTAGTTTGGTTTTTTAAAGGATAATAATTAGCAACATATGTGATAGTCTTATTCGTAGATGTGTTCTTCGATTCTAGTCTAAAACATGCTTCATCAACAAAGTTATTTAATTCATAAATTGGCATTTTATATTTTGACTTGAAAAATTGATATGCACTATCTTTAGAACTCAAATTTACAACAGCATCGAAACAGCCAATATGAGAATGATATTTTTTTAATAAAAAATTAATTCTTATTAAGTTTTTTAAATATTGGAATACATCTCTTGAGAAAAGCTTTCTCAATACTAACTTATGATCAGTCAATCCATGCATATAAAGTATTTTTTTTACTTTTATCCATTTTATGCTACATAAAGAGGCAACAACAACCGGAGAATCAAAACACACATAAACCAATATGTCAAAAGAATGTTGATTATCAATTAAATACTGATTGAGCTCATTTGTTTGACCATAAACAATAGAATTTTTTATTTTTATATCAAACCGCTTAATAAATACTGAATTGATGATTTCTTCATCATTATTTCTATTTTCCTTTGTTGTTAGGACTGTAACCCCATTTCCATCTAAAGCAATAGCCTCACATAAGGCCCTCGTTATTTTTTGAACTCCTCCAGTCGAAGGATAATAACTAGAAACCAAGAAACAGATATTAAACATTTTAGATTACCGCCTTGAGTATACTGATCATCTGCTTGAAGCTTTTATTAAGCATAGTCTTTGAAAATATCAAATTAACAATAACTGTAAAAATTGTAATAACCAATAAAGAACAACAGGCATAGATAAACAAACCCAAGTAAGAATTAATAGTTGGAGAATAAATAGTGGAACAAATACAGAGAAGAAGCAATAGAACCATATTAGAAATAATCATTCGCAAGAAACTGTAAATTTTTTTTTCTAAGACATTTCTATAGACAAAAGATATCACGAATATGTCTCTAAATATCGCGGAAAAGAGAGTACCAATTAAAACACCAGTAATTCCATATTCTCCAACAAGTAAAAGTGATAATGATAAATTAAACAGGGCTTCTCCAAGAAAAATGAATTTGGTTTTTTCAAAATTCCCAGAAACACGTATCATCATGGCTTGTGGCGTTCGAATACTATTAAAGAAAGAAATAGCCACAAATAAAAAAGAGTATACATAGTTCCAGTACAATCCGGAATCATTTACTTTTACATATAAACTTATAAATGGCCTAATAATAAAAGCTAAAACTGCTGCAATTATCGTAGCGACAAAAACAGAAAGAAATTCAAAAATCTCATACTTGTCGATTGCTTTTGGCTTATCTTTGTAAAACAGATCACCAAATGACGAAGACACGGCAGAAGACAAGATACTGAAAATGTAGTTTGCTGTTGACAACATCAAGTTATAGACAGAATAAATACTAACTTCCACTAAACCCTTAGCAACAGAAAGAACAACTAAATCAGTTGAAAAGGATATTTGTTGAGCGATAACATGGATAAGTGATGCACTCTTTTGTTTTATTGCATTCTTGTATTCATTTTTTGATATGAAATTCTTTTTCTGCTCAATTATGTATTTATAATTCTTTCTGAAAAAGAATTCACACAAAATAATTCTAACAACCATGCTTAATGTATAAAGTGCTTGTACAGAAAAGATCCCTAGGCTGAATATTTTTATACAAATGTAAACAAAGCAAACTTGCAAAAGCTCAGAAACGCAGGAAAATAATTGAACAATACGATTCTTTTGATCAGCAATTATAACACTTTGATATTTTTCAAGAAATACGAATTGTAATACAGTTGATAGTCCAGTTATAAATACTATAAAAAATACTTTAGCATAACCGATATCTGTTTTTATAATAAATGGGTAAATAAAGCAAAGAATTATTAACAGAGAGAAAAATATTAAACCAATAATTCTAAAATATCTTTCACTAGAGAAAAAAATACGTGAGACTTCAACCTTATTATCTGATGCTAATGCAGGATAATAAGACATAATACAAGCGACTCCTAGACCCCCTTCCACAAGAGCCAAATAGGATAATAATTGTTTAATAGAACTAACTAGCCCATTTACGCTGGAACCAAAAGAATTTAAAACTAAAGAAGTTATTATAAAACTAGCAGCAATGTGCGTTAATAAATAAACAACACCGACAACAGCGTTTAATGCAGAATTTCTTTGCCTCATTTACATGACCTTATTTGACGTTTTGAATAATGTCGGTTTCTAATAAGTAGTTGATCCATAATTATTATCGGAATGTATATGCCCCAAACAGCAAACCTAACCGTTTCTTGCAAACTTCCCCTAGTAACTATAAAAAATGCAAAAACAAGTGTGTAATACTGAGCCTTTTTAATAATTTGAGAGCGTCTACCACATTTCAGGAGAACTTTTGAAATAATAACTCCTGAAAAGAACGAACCAAGGACACCAAAATAACCAAAATTTGCATACATATCAGTAAATAAGCTTCCACCAACACCCATATGCATATATGCATCTGCCTGGACAGCTAATGAGCCCTCCAGAAATGACCCTACCAAAAAACCAACAGGAAGAATGTTTACTATACAATAAACAAAATAAAGACCCAACTGATAAAAATGGACTGCAGGAACATAAACAAGAATGTTTGCAACTGAAAAAAAACTCGTTCCAAATTCTGTTAAAGTTTCCCATAAAGTATCTACTATTGTTGTATGATAAGAAGAAAACTGCGATATAAAAGAGGATAAATTTGTAAGCCCGCTAAATCTCATATATCGAATCACTTTTAATAGTTCCATGAAGAAATAACTTACAAGAATGGTAATAACAACAATAATGAGATTGATCTTAAAACGATAATAGTCAACTAAAAACAAAAAAATTGTAACAATTGCAGCAACCTGGAACCGTCTAATACCTGTCAGAATCGAGGTTATCAACATATAGGCTATTATTAAAAAACCTACTACTATACTAGTCCTTTTTTTTAATCGGCCACTAACGGCCATTAAGAAGTAACCAGGAATAATCAACCACCCAAAATCATCAATAATTCCAACTGTATTTACGCTAGTAGTTGATGTATATAAGCCTGTTGATTGAGCAACAGATATATACTGAAAATCTATGTACAATTTACAAATACTCGAAACAATAAAAATAATTAACCCTGTGCTATACACTATGGATTCTGAATATTTTTCGTCAGAGGAAATATTGTCATTGTTTTTATACGAAAAAACCAAACCACTAAATAAACTACTTATTGAGCAAAGAATATATAAACCAGTACGAAATAAAGTTTCAGGATTAAAATTATATCTGGCATCTGAAAAATATCCTACTTTAACATCAAATGCATATGCTGCAACTCTTCCAAACATAAAAAGGTGCATCAATGCAATAAAAACTACTTCAAAGGATATAATTTTTATCTTTAAAACCATCAATGATAGAATCTCTTCTATTAACAAAAAAGAACTTAAAACGACAAGTGTAATTTCCCAATTGTTGACAAATTTTCGAGAATTACAAATGATTAATGAAATAGAGATTATCAATAGAGATACTAATATCTGAGAATATCTAACAGAATTATACCTGGTTTTGTCATTTACCTTTATTTTCATCTTTTATCCATAGAAAAACTATTAGAAATGCGTTTCTTAATATTCTTAAACTTTAATTTTATGGCATGTAAATAAAAAACTTTATTTTTTGCATGTGATGTTACAAAACTAACGTCAATAATACCATCATATGGGAAGATACGATTAGGTACTATTACAAATCTCTTGCAGCCCAAAACCGATTCATCTGCGACCATTGGTCTCTTTTGAAAATGCACATATCGCTGCTCTTGATAAGATAATTTATTGTTTAACGCAGAAATCTTAAACAACTTTCCATCGTCCCATAAAAAAACAACTTTTTCTCCGTTCCCATAAGTGATATCATGAGGTTCCCCAGCATCTTTATAATCGTATCTTGCGCATCTAAATGAATAACTGTAGGGGTTAATATCAGAAATGCTATAGTCAGTATAATAGCCCGATGAAAAAGCATAAAAAAGTTTATTAATATTAATTCCATTTGACATCTCATCAAATATACAAACTTCAGGATTCGAAAAAACCTCTTTGTAGGACTCATCATTTAAGGATTTCATAAATACCCGGTTATTTATTTCTGTATTTCGAATAAGTGTCATATGTCCATGCGCAAACAATTTTTCGTATCCAGTGGTATCACTATCTTTTATAAAGATTGACAAGTCCCCTAGAACCAAGTCAATATCGCAATAGCCCCACCAATCGTATTCTTTGATTGTTTCCTCAAATACATATCCCCAAGTCGGTTTATAATCACAAATTTTAGAAATACTGCAATCTTTGAATTCAGGTATTTTTTTTTGTATTGTATTTTTAAAATCTTCAAAGGAAGTATACTTAAATTCAATATTTGGCGGCAACTTATTTTCAACTAAATTGTCAGTATAAAAGCGGAAGGTGAAGCATGGATTTGCCTCTGCACTTTTTAACCAAGCATTAAAATAGCTTGGTAGTTTTCCAAAATATGGGATTATAAAAATAGCTTTCATTTATGCTCCTCGAAACTATATGAAAAACTGGACGATAATATCTAATACTTATAACTTACAGAATCATGATACTTTCTAAATATTTCTTCCCTTAAGACTGATATTTTATTAATGTAATATTCTTTTGCCTTGTAGAAATTTATTCTAGCCTGTTGCTTCATATTCTCTTTATCTATAATTTTTAACAAAACAGTTATTATTTCAGATTCTCGATCTGGATTAAACAAATAATCCGAATCAATTAACTCTGGTATCCCTGCAATATTTGAACCTGCACAAGGGCATCCCATACTCATTGCTTCTATAACTGCCCTAGGAAGACCCTCTTGCTTACTTGGTTGAACATAAACATCAATTGACTGATACCATTTTGCAATCTCTTCTTTCTTTAGAGTCCCAATCAGTTTTAACTGATCAGAAACATTATTCTTTAAAGCCACCTTTTTTAAATATTCCCCATTGCCGGGTCCCACAACTTGAAACTCTGCTCTTATACCCAAATTCTTCAGTCGCCTTAAAGCCTTGATGATTAAATGTTCGCCTTTATATTTCACATCAATTGAGTTAACAGCTTGTCCAAATATAATCTGATTACTACCCCTACATATCTTTTTTATTCTTTCATCAAGAACAGCATCATTTACAGGGGCAAGATAAACATTAGAGCTGCTTATTGTTTCGTTATTATTTGGATATCGTTCTTGTAAGAATTTCTTTGTAACATAAGTAGCAAACGCCGCCTTCCTAATTCCTTGTCGCTCTTTCAAGAACATGTATGGAGCAACAACCTTTCCCTTTAAACCATGATTCCAAAAAGCATCCCAAGCACATCCCCCAACTTCTACCAGATATGGTTTATTCATTTTTCTTGCAACATCCAAGACAACATCAGATGTTGTACTTGGCATTCTTGCAAAAATTAAATCAACAGAGCGAACCACTGGAATTAGATTTTTGGTTAGGCGTCTTCGTCCAACAAATAATCCGTAAATTGTATTTAAATTCTCAATTTCTATAACTTGTATTTTTGTTCCCAAAACCAATTGTTTCATATTGAGTTCTTTATAACTTTTGTTTTCCTGGTAAGTTCTAACTGCAACTATCAACCTGTCAACTACGTAAAAATATCTATCAAACATTTCATTTGTAAGTGTTATATTGCAGTATGTACCGTTTTTATCCTTATACAAAGGACCATCAAAACAAAACAAACCTGTAACCATAATAAACTCCCTTTAATATCAGCTACCTCGGCTAGACTTTTTCCCATTTTCTAGTTTTATCGTTATAAGCCTTAAGAATAACAACAGGACAGCCACCAACAATTGTTTTCTCAGGAACATTTTTGGTAACAACAGAATTAGCTGCTATTATCGCAGAATCTCCTATTGAGACACCTTGTTGGATGACTACGCCTTCCCCTATCCATACATTATTTCCAATCTTTATTGGGGAAGAAACTAATTCACGTTTGTTTGGAGCAATAAAAGGAGAGCTTTGATTATTACCTCTATACTTGCCATGTGAATTATCTACTATCAGGACTTTCGATCCAATCAACACATTATTTCCAATAACTATATTGTTTACACAAGATATCCTGTCATTATCTCCAAAATTAACATTATCACCAATTATCAAACAATTATTATTGTGTTTGCCATCTACCTCAAATCTACAGTTATACCCTGTGGTGATATTGCTTCCTATTTGAATATATTTCTTTCCCCGAATATAAATTGGTAAACGTATTAGTCTCGCTTTCCTAAAAAAAATTCTAGTATATAGCAAAGCTTTTACATTCTTCAAAGATTCAAAAAAACTGTAATAACTCAAATTCTGTCCTCCTGTTTTATTAAAAAGTCAACTTTGTTGTAATAAGCGTCAGGACAAAAGAGTTCTTCATATACTCGTCTGGATTTTTTTCGCATATCCAAGAATCTATCCGTCCTTACAAACGCATAAAGATTTCTAGATATATCTCTGTAATTATTTTTATCTACGTTAAATCCGCACCCATATTCTTTTACAATTGTTTCTGAATCACCTGGTATATTATTTAATACAGGAATACCATAATGAAAATACTCTAAAGACTTCATTGTTGCTCCGACAAAAACCGTCTCTTTCATGATATTAATAGCAAAATGACAATTACAAATAATACTAGCCTTTTCCATCTCGTTGTAAATTACACCATGGTTACAAACATTTATATTACTAATACTACATCTATCAATTAATTTTCCTGTTTGTTCACCTCCTCCTATTATGTGCAATTCAACGACACAGGATTCTCTCAATTCAGAAAGTATTGTAACTATAAAATCAATATCAATGAGATTGTTAATTGACCCCAAGTAAAGAATTCGCATCACATCATTCTCAAGATTCTTAATGTAAAATCCATTATAGTTCTCTTTTGTCAAATATATCGTTTTTAGAGATGGTTTCATTTTCATTCTTTTTGATAGATAGTTTTTAAACAAATTGCACTCAAAAACAATAGAATCTGCACAGTTAATATAATGATTTCTAAAAAACTTCCAGAACTCAAATACTGGAAATAATATTTTTTTTATTGCTCCTGGAACAGGTAAAGATTCTGGCCAAAGATCTTCAATTTCAAAAAAGAGCCTATTACCTGGACTTTTTTTCTTTACAGAAGACAGGTACATAAATAATGAATTTGGTGGCGTAATAGCATAAATCATATCAGGCTTATGCTTTAGACAATATTCCTTACAACGTCTTGAGAAAATATAATGAGAGAACAAGCGCCTAAAGGATAAGTTTTTTTTGTATTCAGGCACATGTATTAGCTTCAAATTCTTATATTGAGGGCTGAAATACTCCTTTGTACGATGATTGAAATCACTTGACAAAATAGTAACATTATAACCTTTCTCAACTAGAAATCTCTCTAAATATTGAATTCTGATTGGATAATCATAGTTAAAGAAGGCAGTTATGATAAGAAAATTTTTACTCATTAGAATACCTTATAGAGCCAAATGAAAAATAAATCCAGAAACAAACAAATTCTTAAAAATATTAATTATAATCTTTACCTAAAACCGCAAGGATAGTTCTAATCATTGTTACAATACTATTGAAAAAACTATATTCTTTTATTGCTTTTAAATTCCACTTCATTTTTTCTGGTAAGACTTTTTTTAGATACACTTCGTCAACATTGCTCACTTCTTGGAGAAGATGGCTTTCGTCTTTATATCGAATACTCGCCTCAGAAGTAATACCAGCAGGGAGAAGTAAAGTTGCATTATACTCTGACTTATATTGCTTTACATACTTAACTGCTTCAGGCCTAGTACCGACAAAGCTCATATTCCCTTTGAGAACATCAATCAGTTGTGGGAATTCATCTAGTCTCAAATGTCTCAGTTTTAATCCAACTTTTGTAATTCGACTGTCATTACCAACTGTTACAGTTGATCCAATCTTATCAGCGTTATTCACCATTGTTCTAAATTTGTGGATTTTAAAATGCTTGCCATAGGATGTTACTCTTTCTTGTCGATAAAAAACAGGACCTTTACTATCAAGCTTTATGCATAAGGCAATAATCAGCATCGGTATTGCAAGGATAATAAGCATTATCAAAGAGGCAACAATATCAAAACACCGTTTTAGAAATAGTTGACCTCGCTTTTTATTGAGAATCTCCCAATATGGTCTCACTTCTTCGATTCTCATGAAATCAGGTATGTTTTCCCATTTTCTTAACATAACTAGGATTTCCTATTGTTCGTTTATAATTGTCTTCATAGTTAAACAGATGTATTCAACGTCAGAATCAGAGAGCAGTGTATGAAGTGGCAGTGTTACAAGATTATGATAATAGTCATATGAATTAGAGAACTCGTTGATATCAAATCCTAAATTCTTATAAGCAGTCATCATTGGAAGAGGCTTGTAATGCACATTAGTAGCAACCCCATTCTCTGCCATTTTCTCAATAAATCTATTACGCTGTTCTACCTCAAAACCAGGTATACGAATTAAATAAAGGTGATTGCTACTATCCATGTATTCTTTATGATGAACCAAGTGAAAGATTCCGAGTTCGTCACAGACTTCATCGTATTTTTTTATTATTTCTGTCCTTCTTTCAAGAAGCCCATTATATCTATCAAGTTGTCTAAGTCCAATGGCAGCCATAATATCAGTCATATTGCACTTGTACCACGGACCTATTATGTCATACTCCCAGGCACCAACTTTCGTCTTTGCTAGAGCATCTTTGTTCTGTCCGTGAAGAGAGAGCAGCTGGTACATCTTGTAGATCTCGGCATTATCAATTCCATCAATAGGGATCCATGTACTTGCACCTCCTTCAGCTGTGGTGAAATTTTTCACAGCGTGAAACGAGAAATCCGAAAAGTCTGCTATTTCACCACAATACTTACGTTTGCCATCAAAAACTCTGCTGGCACCTAAAGAATGAGCACAGTCGGCGACTACCGCTACTCTTCCAATAGCTTTTTGGATTCTAGCAGATAAGTCTCCAAGAGGACTTCCATCAGACTCCTTCGGCTTAAACACAGATCTTTTTCTCTCCACGATTTCAAAGACCTTCTCGTAATCACAAACTATACCACCGAGATCCACAGTAACAATCGCTTTGGTTCTTTCAGTGAAAGCTTCTTCCATTTTCTCATAGTCCATTTCAGGCATATGAGTAATCGGATCTCCGTTTTTTTGGATATCAACAAACTTAACAGTTGCTCCACAGTGGATTACAGCAGAGGCTGAAGCAGTATAAGTATAAGCGGGAACAATTACTTCATCTCCCGGACCAACACCAAGAATTCTAAGATTAAGCTCCTCAGCTGCAGTTGCAGAATTAAGACAGACTACCCTGTTGCTCCACCTTTCGATATCGGATTCTGTATCAAAATTTGTATCACCAGTTTCAATGTAAGCAGCAAGCCTTCTCTCCAGAAGTTTTGTTCTAGGTCCTGTTGTTATCCATCCAGACTTAAGCGCTTTTACGACTTCATCTATTTCAAGATTACTGATATCTGGTGGGCTAAAAGGAATAACTCTCTTTTCCATTATATGTTCCTTCATATTTCATTATCCGGAAGTTATGTAGTTTCCGAACTTATTTCATTCAAATTTACAGGCCACAAATCCGTTCTATGTAGCCCATTTTCTGCCAATCATATTATTTCAATCAAGTCATTATTACACAATGAGTTAATTACTCTAAAATAACTTGTCAACAAAAATGTGTTATTCACGACTTTTTGACAGTCAACAATCTACTTTTTCTATATCCTTATGTAGTAATGAGTTAATCTACAACAACATATCTTAGTGATGGGATTAAGTTCTTTACTACCCTAAACAAACAAAAACCAGCCTCATATAGGGGACTGGGTTCCGAAACGGCTAATTTGCCGCAATTATATCGATTTCATGCCACTCTTATCTCTTTACAACATAAAGATTTATAAGTGGTAATTAACTTATTATCAACGAACCCAAACAGTTTAATCACTTTATGCACTTTGCTATCAGTAAAATCCAGTAGAAAAAAGTAGAAAAAAAGAGACTTGAGTAGAGTTATTCACCTCAACTACTATAAACTCGGCAAGCAGTCTAAGAAGATTGCTCAGCTCCTCCATTTTCTATAATTCAAACAATCCAACAACTTATTGAGTATTCGCTTGATATATCACTCGAACAGAGTGACTAATATCATGCGCTCTTAAGTATTGGAAAAATCTACAAAGGAGTTTCTCATGAAAACAACCATCGAAGACATCATCGGAAAGGATTCAAACCATTCCCTCGTACCAGTTACCGTCTCCAATCCGAAAGGAAGACAGACACCAAGACATCTCAATGCCATATTCATTGAAGAATCTGAATCTGAGTCGATTGCAATCCTAGACAAGACTAACACTCAGTTCAATGCATGGCATATGAACTTGGAACCCGGCTACCTGGTTTTAACAGACTCCAGGAAGTACTCCATCAGACTTGTATCGTTCACAAGCTATCCAAAGTATCCAGTTCTTGTACTCGACTATATCCAGGAAGAGGAAGTCGACTCAGAACTGAAGCAGCTCAAGAACAAGTTGCTTACCAAATACGGAATCTCATGCAACTAAGGAGAAACCAATGACTGAATACCTCAGCAAAACATCTTACTGGCAGACCCTAAAATATATGCCGGTAACAATTAAATCCTCGTATCGCCGTGAGAACAAGGTTGAAAAGACTGCAAATGCAAAAGCTCTAGGAGATGAATTCATCAGACTCTATCAGTTCAGCATTGATCTGAAGAAGATGAGGTTTCCTATTGAACCACGCATAGAGCTCACTGATTCCACAGGAGAGTACTGGGGTATGCTCGTCTACACCTCGGAATGTCGTCATCATCCGATTGTTCTCGCAAGACCCAAGCGCTTCAAAGGAGATATCTCCATAACCCGTGGACTTCGTTGGGATGACATGTTCCTTAAGTATGAAGCCTGGTACCTCATCCCAAAGGAAACAGTTACAGTAACTGGTCTAACCAAGTTCAAAGGTAAGCATAATCAGCTAAGCACTGAAGCCAGGTCCTACAACCTTGGATGCTACAAGATATTCCAATGTGAAACATCAATCAGTACATTCAGGCATAAGCGGCTGATCCTTGTTTCCGGATGCACCATCACAGATTCAACTGGAACATACAAAGTGCTTCTGGTAATGACAACAACTTTTCCTAAATTTCCAGTCGCAATCACCATAAACGAAAGGAGCATAAATGATTAACACAAACACTCCAGATTTCCTGACTTCCAACGAACAGTGGATGCAGCAACCACTTGAGCAGGTCTACATCCAGTCTCTTCATCCTCTCAGAAGCAACTACCATGTTGCCTGTGTTGATGCAAGGTCTACAGTAACTGACATGATCAAGATCTTCCAATTCAACATGACCAAGCAGGAACTTGGAGCTTACGCCTATCTGATAGAACCCGGCTGCATCATCATGGACCGTTCAGGAACGTATGAATGTCTGGCAGTCTCCTATGGCAAGATGCCAAAGGTCCCGGTTGTGCTTGCTCGCCCTATCATAAGGTTCGACTCATCCAATGCTGGAGACCGATTCAAGGTTCCTACATTCCTTGATGAAAAGGTCCATATCAGAGACCGATTCATTCTCTACAAGGAATGGTTCACTTTGCAGGTTGCAGAGGTCAATATCGAAAGTGTCATCTTCAAGAAAGGGGAACATGACTTCCGATGGTCACGTGCAAGATCATCCGGCAATGACCTCTACAGGTTCTATCAGCTTGAGAACACCAGACGGGACTTCAATGCGGTCAACTTCCCACTTGAGCCAGGCTGCGTTCTCAGGGACAAGACCGGCACCTACAGATGCCTTTCTCTCTTCTTCCCTTCCAAGCCTGCCTACCCTCTGTTCTTCACCCAGAAAGTAGGATGAATATATTATTACAAACTCCTTCATGGCACTCTTCGGAGTGCCTCTTTTTTATTGCCCAGTAAATTATTACTGCAGAATGAATTAACTACCCTAAAATAACTTGCCAACAAGAATGTGTTATTCACGGCTTTTTACCTGTCAACTATCTACTTTTATTAATTCATTGTGTAGTAATGATTTGCATTACAACCAAATAAGTTGGGCTTGGGATTAAGTTCTTAACCCCTTTGAGCAAAAGAAAAGATATCCTCCCTTTCATTCCAGGCCGAAAAACCTGCTTTTTTGCGTGAAATCTGATTTACTACAGTTTTTTTATAGTTCTCAGAACAATCCGTTCTATGATTATTATTTCCTAAAACCAAATATCATAAAGACTTATAAACAAAAAATGCTTGATTATAGTTTTCTCAAGCACTCATTGTGGGAGGTAACGAGACATACTCCACGAAAGAAATGCAGTTGTATTTTCCGAAAGAGCCAGTCTCTTTACCTCTATATGTGGCTCCAAAGCTCTCTGCTGCATCTTCAACAATAATAGCATTATACTTATCACAAACAGCCCTAATTTCATCAATTTTAGCCGGAGTACCATATAGATGTGCGAGCACAACCACTTTAACGTCAGGATATAGTTGAAAAGCTTTTTTCAAAGCTACAGGGTCCATGTTCCATGTGTCGTATTCCGTATCGATGAACACAGCCTCTCCATACTCATATTTGACTGGATTCACCGTAGCATTAAAAGTCAAATCCGAGCAAAAAACACGATCTCCCGGTTTAATACTAGTAAGTTTTATAGCCAAATGGAGAGATGCTGTTCCAGAGGCTAAAGCAACGGCATATTTACAGCCGACCTTTTCAGTCATTAAGTGTTCGATTGTATCGATATTCTCGCCAACTGTTGACATCCAATTAGTGTAAAATGCTTGGGACACATAATCCAATTCTGCCCCATGCATGGTAGGACTCGATAACCACACTTTTTTCCCAAAAGGTTTAATACTCGGATTAATTACTTTCATAATGTATCCTTAGGCTCGGCTTATAGAAAAATTCTATTAAATTCATTAATAATAGAGCTTTTTCTTGAATAATACAATATAAATACGGTTGGCATTGATTTCTGTTATTGAATATGCTTGTAAAAATTATTTTTTTACTAAATTTCATTATTCAAATGTTTTAACTTCTAAGAATTAAATCATATAATATAAATATTTATTCCGTTATCTCATTCTATCACTAAAGCTTAGTATTGTTTATCGCTTGTCATAATTTTCTTTCACCCATGCTTTATACACACCCGACTGTATTCGATTGACCCATTTTTCGTTGGAAATGTACCATTTCACAGTCTTCTTAAGGCCTTCCTCGAAGTTAACCGATTGTCTCCACCCTAATTCTTGCTTAAGCTTCGAACAATCGATCGCATACCGTCTATCATGCCCTGGTCGGTCTTTCACATAGGTGATAGTCGAACGGATTTTTTCTGATGATATATGCGTCGCCGCGGCAACGATATCGATAAGCTTATCCAATAGTTTTATGTTCTCCCACTCGTTCTCTCCACCGATATTATAAGTCTCCCCTAGCCGCCCTTGCCTCATCACCATCCAGGCCGCCGAGTTGTGGTCCTCAACGTACAGCCAATCCCTGATATTCTTTCCATCTCCATACACCGGCAGTGTTTTGCCGGTTCTCATGTTTGAAATCATAAGTGGAATGAGTTTTTCAGGGAACTGGTAGGGTCCATAATTATTTGAACAATTCGTGATAGTTGTAGGTAATCCATAGGTATGCCAATACGCCTTAACCAGATGATCGGAACCAGCTTTTGAGGCCGAATAGGGACTCCGGGGATCGTAAGGTGTATCTTCGTTAAAAAAACCGGAATCGCCTAATGATCCATAAACCTCATCGGTGGATACATGGTGGAAGAGTACATCCTTTCTGTCTTTCCAGAATCCCCGCGCTGCTTCTAGAAGGGTAAAGGTACCCATTATATTAGTCCTGATAAAATCTTCAGGGCCATGAATCGACCTATCCACGTGACTCTCGGCGGCAAAATGGGCAATCGCGTCAATCGAATATTTTTTCAGTATTTCATCGACTTTTACCCTGTCGCAAATATCCGCGTATTCAAAAAAATACCGCTTCCCACCGAATTTTTTGTCTATCGTTGTTAGGTTTTCCAGATTCCCCGCATAGGTTAGCTTATCTAGATTGACGATTCTCCCCGTAAATCCTGTATCAGGCTTAAAAAGGTAATGTATAAAATTTGAACCAATAAATCCCGCGCCGCCGGTTACAAGAATAGTACCGAAGCTTCGTTCCATTTAGAATGATCCTTTTAAATATGATTGTAGCGATGCTTTCCACTCAGGCGGAATAATGCCTAGTTCATTCTGTATTTTTTCTTTCGACAGCACGGACCATGCTGGCCGTTTTACTTTTGAAGGATATTTATCGCTCGTAATGGGAAGCACCTCGCAGTTATGGTCAAGAATGCCTAATTCTCGGCTGCAGCGCTGGATCTCGGATGCAAACCCATGCCAGCTTGTCTCACCTGCATTGGTAAAATGGTAGATTCCAAATTTATTCGCGTTGGCCGCCACTACTGCATGGATCGCCGATGCAAGATCATAAGCCAACGTAGGAGTTCCACGCTGGTCAGAAACCACGGAAATGCTCGTTTTTTCCTTCATCAGCCTAAGCATCGTGGTGACGAAATTCGGACCATGCTTTCCATAGAGCCACGCGGTTCTGATTATAAAATGCTTTGTGCAATTGGCTTGAACTAACGCCTCTCCTTCGGCCTTGGTGCGTCCATAGGCTCCCTGGGGATCCACAGGATCGCTTTCCAGATACGGCTTAGTCTCGTCTCCCTTAAAGACATAGTCCGTCGAGATATGAATCATCTTTGCGCCGAGTTCCTGGGCTACTATCGCAATATTACCTGCTCCTGTTGCGTTAATCGACCGCGCAAAATCTTCTTCTTCCTCGGCCTTGTCCACCGCCGTATATGCCGAGCAATTAATTATCCAATCTATCTTTTTATACTTTGTATACGTTCTGAGCGTATCGAGGCCTCGTATGTCAACCTCACGATCAGTCCCAACAAATTCGATTCTTTCACGGATAAAGATTCCAGAAATCTCACTTCCCAGCATTCCTTTGTTGCCAATGAGCCATATCATACAGGATTCCTCTTACTATCGTAGTACATATGCATAGGGTCAAATTCTGGCAATACCACATCTTTCGCAGAGAGCAACGGTTTCATGCCTATCTCCGGCCATTCTATACCAATCGTGGGATCATCCCAGCGAATACCATCCTCATCTTCAGGATGATAGAAATCCGTGCATTTATAGGCGAAAACTGCTTCGTCAGAAAGTACAAAAAAGCCGTGGGCAAAACCCGGAGGGACATAGAATTGATTCTGCAGTTTATCTGAAAGAATGACCCCGTACCATTTTCCAAAGCTTAGAGATCCCTGCCGCAAGTCCACCGCCACATCGAATACTTCTCCCTGAATCGCGCGGACTAACTTCCCTTGGGGATATTGCCTCTGGAAATGCAAACCTCGCAGTACTCCCTTGACTGATTTCGATTGATTGTCCTGTACAAAATTAGCAAAAAGCCCCTCTTCCTCAAAGACCTTCTGGCTCCAGGTTTCCATAAAGTAGCCCCGCGAATCGCCAAACACTTTGGACTGTATGAGAAATAAACCTTTAATAGGTCCTGGCTGAATGGAAAAAGGCATCTTCAGCGCCTTCCTTCCGATGCAAGATAGCGGAGGTATTCCCCATATTCCGTTTTAATACCCTCGGCGACTTTCAATACCTGTTCTTTGCCGATCCAGCCCTTGCGGTAAGCAATCTCCTCGATACAGGCCACATACTGACCCTGCCGCTTTTGAATTGTCTCAATAAAGTTGCCCGCTTCCAGTAGCCCTTCATAGTTCCCAGTATCCAGCCAGGCAAGCCCACGTCCGAATATCTCCACTTTAAGCTTCCCCCTGGCCAGATACTCATTGTTCACCGAGGTAATTTCGATTTCGCCCCGCGCTGATGGTTTAACACTTTTAGCTATCTCGACCACATCGTTGTCATAAAAATATAAGCCCGGCACCGCATAGTGCGACTTAGGATTAGCCGGTTTTTCCTCTATGGAAAGCGCCTTACCCGTATCATCGAAATCCACCACCCCGTAAGACCTCGGATCCTTTACCCAATACCCGAAGATCGTAGCACCGTCGGTATTGGCCGCAGCTCGCTCCAGCGAACCTGTAAAGCCAGCGCCATAAAAAAGATTATCTCCTAGCACCAACGCTACCCGATCCTTGTTTATAAATTCCTCTCCTACGATAAACGCATCAGCCAATCCTCGGGGCGTTTCCTGAAACTTATAAGAAAAACGCATGCCCAGCTGCTCTCCTGATCCGAATAAGTCTTTAAACACAGACAAATCCCTGGGCGTCGAGATAATAAGCACATCCCTGATTCCTGCTAGCATGAGCGCCGACAAGGGGTAATAGATCATCGGCTTATCGTATATGGGAAGAATTTGTTTTGAAATTGCTTTTGTTACTGGAAACAAACGGGTCGCCGAGCCTCCAGCAAGGATAATACCTTTCATTATTATTCCTCTTTTAGAAAGTATTTTACATACCATTCAAAAAAAGACGTAAGTCCAACACTGATATCCGTGCTTGGTTTCCAGTCGACGGAGTGTTCCAGTGTGCTTATGTCGGCGCCGGTGCGGTAGACGTCGCCGGGTTGCATGGGTTCGTAGTTGATCATGGCTTTTTTGCCCAAGACTTTTTCCAGCACCTGGATGTAGTGGTTGAGCTGGATGGGGTTGTTGTTGCCGATATTGAAGATTTTATAGGTTTCGCCCTGGGCTTTTTGTACGATTCTGGAAATGCCTTCGACGATATCGTCGATATAGGTGAAGTCCCTGTATAGATCGCCGTGGTTGTAGACGCTGATGGGCTTTCCTTCGAGAATGGCTTTCGTGAACTTGAAATAGGCCATATCGGGCCGGCCCCAGGGTCCGTAGACGGTAAAAAATCGCAAGCCCATGGCTTTCAGGCCGTAGAGGTGGCTGTAGGTGTAGGCCATCAGTTCGTTCGATTTTTTTGTCGCCGCGTAAAGACTGATGGGGTAATCGACGTTGGCCGATTCCTTGAAGGGGAATTCGCTGCTGTTTCCGTAGACCGAGGAACTGGAGGCGTAGACCAGGTGCTCCACCTTGCCGTGCCTGCAGCCTTCGAGGATATTTAAAAAGCCGACGATGTTGGAATCGATGTACTCGTGGGGGTGGTCGAGGGAGTAGCGTACGCCGGCCTGGGCGGCCAGATGTATGACCCGGTCGAAACAGCCTTTCTTGAAAAGGCTTTCCATCGCCGCCCTGTCTTCCAGCTTCATCCGTATAAAGCTGAATTCCGGATATTTGCCGCTCTGTACCGGCGTTCCCCAGGTTTCGGCCTGACGGCCTATTCCCAGCTCATTCAGGCGGGCGAATTTGAGCTCGGGGTCGTAATAGCTGTTGATGGAATCTATGCCTACGACGCTGTGGCCTTCTTCGAGAAAGCGCTTTGCCGTGTGAAAGCCTATGAAGCCGGCGGCGCCGGTGACGAGGATGCGCATCTTATCTGCCTACTCCCTGATAGGAAAATCCCAGGGATTCCAGGGTTTTTCTCTCGTAGAGGTTTCTGAAATCGAAGAACAGGGGCGTTTTTAAAAGCTGCTTTGCCTTGGCCAGATCGAGGTTCCTGAACTGGTTCCACTCGGTCAGGATTATAAGGGCGTCCGAGTCTTTCATGGTGTCGTATTCCGACAGGCAATAGGTAATGCTGTGATCTATCGTTCCAAGACGCCAGGCCGCTTCCTTCATGGCTTCGGGATCGTAGGCTTTGATTCTAGCTCCCTTGGAAACCAGCCTCTCGATGATAGTGAGGGCCGGGGCTTCCCGCATGTCGTCGGTGTTGGGCTTAAAGGCCAGGCCCAGGATGGCGAAGATTTTGCCCTGCGGCGATCCGACTGTCGCGAGGATTTTCTCCACCATACGCTGTTTTTGGGCCTCGTTCGCTTCTATGGTGGCTTCCACGATCCTTAAAGGGCTTTTCGATCGCTTGGCTATGTCGGCCAGGGCTCTCGTATCCTTGGGAAAGCAGGACCCGCCGTAGCCGGGGCCGGGATGGAGGAACTTAGGCCCTATTCGCCCGTCCTTGCCCATGGCATGGGCCACGGCCTTTACGTCCGCCCCTACCTGTTCGCAGAGATTGGCGATTTCGTTGATAAAGGTGATCTTGACCGCCAGAAAGGCGTTGGATGCGTACTTTATCATCTCCGCCGACTCCAGGTTGGTTTCCACGAAGGGCGTTTCGTTTAAGTATAGAGAGCGGTACACATCCTTCATTATCGCCCCGGCGCGCCCGCTTTCCACGCCCAGGACCACCCGGTCGGGGTGCAAAAAATCGTAGACCGCCGAACCTTCTCTTAAAAATTCCGGATTGGAAACAACATCCAGATCGAAGGTTTCGCCTCTCGCCTGCAATTCCTCGCCTATCCACCCCGCCACCTTCCTGGCGGTGCCGATGGGAACCGTGCTCTTGTCCACCACCACCCGGTAGCCTGTCATGGATTTTCCTATGGTTCTGGCCGCCGCCTCCACATAGGAAAGATCCGCCGCCCCGTTTTCCTCTGGCGGCGTACCTACGGCGATAAAGACAACCTCGTTGTTCGCGATAGCCGCGCCCGAATCGGTGGAAAACGAAAGCCGGCCCGCCTTTACGTTCCGCTGGACCACCTCGTCCAGGCCGGGTTCGAAAATGGGAATCTGGCCCTGTTCGAGCCGGGCAATCTTGGCCTGATCCGTATCCACGCAGGTCACCGTGTTGCCGAAATCCGCCAGGCAGGCGCCGGACACCAGCCCCACATAGCCCGTTCCTATAACCGCGATGCTTGCCATTTTTTCCTTATTAAGTGCTCAAATTTTTTACGCGCTGAAAGGCCTGTGCGCCGAAGATTCTATGCGCTAAAGAGCCGCTGGGCTTCCTGATAGCTTTCCAGGGAGCCTATGTCGTGACGCTTTCCGCTGAACCGAAAGGCGTAAACCGGTTTTCTGTTTACAAGCCAGCCGACGAACTGACCCGGCGCGTCGGCGTTGTTGCCTTCTTCAATATAGCTGCGGATCAGCGGAAGGGTTTCTTTCTTATACAGATAAAAGGGCGGCACCGCGAAATTCGATCTGGGTTGGGCCGGCTTTTCCTCGAAAGAAAGCACCCTGCCCGCCTTGTCCAGCTCCGCCACCCCTGTCTTTTGGAGCGCCGTCAGGCGCTCTTCCCTGTGGGCGGTGATGCAATCGGCCTTTACCCCTGCCTGAAAGGTCGCGAAGTCCGCCAGGGAAAAATCGAAGAGATTGTCCCCGGCCAAAACCATGAGATCCTCGTCTATCCCCTTTTGACGGATCGCCAGGTCCATGTCGCCTATGGCGCCCAGGCGGCTCTCGTTGTCCCAGGTACCGTCGTTGATCATGGAAATCCTGGCATCCTGCCCGATTTCTTTTATATAGGCGCCGAACTGATCGGCGAACCGCGCGTTGGATACCAGAATAATCTCGTTTATCCGTGGGACCTGATCGATCTTGTCGATCAAGCGCTCCAGGATCGTCTTTCCGCCCACGGGCAGCAGGCTTTTCGGCCTGTCCTTCGTGAGCGGATACAGCCGCGTGGCATAGCCGGCCACCAGGAGCAGACACTTCATCCTGTGAATCCTGTCATATTTCTTAAATTATTTCCCCGCGACCCGGCACAGATAGGAGGCGCCGTCCGCGGTCTTGCAGAAGTAGACCTTGTATTTATCCGCGTACTCAGGATGTTCCATCGGATAGCGCTCGGCGATCCTCGCCTCGATCTCTTTTCTATACGCTGGATCCGATATGCCGATGCAGCAGCCCCTGTACCCCGCCCCGCTGAACCGGGCCCCGTAGACCCCCGGCGCTACTTTAAGCGCGTTGAAAATCGTGATCAGCTCAGGCGAACCGCACTGATAATCGTTCACCGAACTCTCGCCCGATTCCTTCATCAACGCGCCGAAGGCTTCGATATCGCCCTGTTTCCAGGCCTCCACACCCTCGGCCACCCGCTGGTTTTCGGTGAAAAAATGCTTGGCCCGCTTGCCGAACCGCCCCGGGAGCGCGTCCTTATGATCCAGCCACTCCCGGCGCGAAATTTCCCGCAACCTTATGTCCTTGTACGGCGTCGTCCTTCCCCGGGCCACTTCCTCCAAAAGCGAGGCGGCGATCTTGCACTCGTCCACCCTGTTGTTGTAGTCCGTCCCGATAAGCGCCTTGGTGAAGCCCGAATTCACGATCACCACGTCGAAATCCGGCATGGCCGGATTCTTGGGCACCAGCTCCCACTCGTTGCTCTGGCAATCCATCTTCATCAGAAACCCGTCGCGGCTCAAAATATTCGACGACTGGTCCAAAATACCGTTCTTGAGCCCGATGAACGCCGTCTCCACCCAATGACTGTATTGGATCAGCGCTTCCTTGCCCAACTCCAGAGCGTTCACGTCCGCCAAGGCCATCAGATACGCCGTCGTCACCGCCGCCGAGGACGACAGCCCGCCCATGGGCAGCCTGCCCCGGATCACCGCCTTGAAGCCTTTTCGCAGCTTGAAATCCCTGGCCAACGAAAGGACCGAACCCCGGATATAATTGCCCCAGAACCCCGGCAGCATCTCCGGCACCCGAT
>Ga0208041_1000698_pt1 | contig 28502 bp, 25 predicted proteins | sample AD_SCU002_MetaG_FD_184453 | JGI IMG/M metagenome (GOLD analysis project Ga0208041, IMG submission 184453) | Active sludge microbial communities of municipal wastewater-treating anaerobic digesters from China - AD_SCU002_MetaG (SPAdes) (version 2) | ecosystem: Engineered > Bioreactor > Anaerobic...
GGGATGGAAAAGTCTGGTCGGGCGTGCTGCCGCCGCCCAGGGCGCCCCGGGAGCGGAGGAGAGCGATTCTGTCTTTTGGGAGGGTCCTGGTGATTTTCCGCGCCAGAGAACGAAGGGTCTTCAATCCCGGCTCAGCGGAGAGCGCCAGGGCTTTTTGCGCCGCGGAACCGAGCGCCGCGATACCGGATGCCGAAGTCTCCGGGACGGAAGGCGCCCCACCGCCGAGTTTGGCCAGGAGATTGGCTTCCAGCAGCGAGAGAATTATCTTTCCCGGCCTGAAGGCGCGCATAAGTGGGTGTCTGGAGAGCGTCGCGATCAAATCCGCCCTGCCGACGATCAGGCCGGCCTGCGGCCCGCCAAGCAGCTTGTCCCCCGAAAAACAAACCAGATCGGCGCCGGCCCGCAGCAATCCGGCCGCGGATGGTTCGGACTCCAGTTCTTCGGTGGTACTGCCCGATCCCTGATCGACAATGCGTAGTATGGTCGGAGGCAGGGCTTTGGAAAGGGCCGAAAGGGAAGGTTTTTCCGTAAATCCCCGGAGGACGAAATTGGAGCTGTGCACTAAGAGGATGGCGGCGGTATCGGGACTGATGGCGTTCAGATAATCCTGGGTTGTGGTGATATTTGTGGTTCCCACTTCCTTGAGGACAGCTCCTGAGAGCGCCAGTATATCGGGAATTCTGAATCCCCCGCCGATTTGCACCGCCTCGCCCCGGGATACGATCACTTCCCTGCCTTTGGCGAAGGCCTTTAGGATGAGGAGTACCGCGGCGGCGTTGTTGTTGACCGCCAGGCCTGCCTCGGCTCCGACGAGGGTCGCCAGAAGCTCCGGGGCCAAGCCGCCGCGGAGGCCCCGCTGGCCGGTTTCCACATCGAATTCGAGATTGGAGTATCCTGTGTTGACGTCCCGCACCGCCTCCCAAAGCGCCGGGGGAATGGGGCTTCGTCCCAAATTCGTATGCAAGACCACTCCGGTTCCATTAAAGACTTTTGTCAGGGCTCGGCGGCTTTTTTTCTCCAGAGCTTTCCGACATTCCTCAAGAGCGATTCGACGCACTTCCCGCTGGTCTAAGGATTCGGGAGCGTTCGGGGTTGAAAGCTGTCCGCGCAATGCGTCGAGGACCTGGGCGATTGTACGGGCTGCCAAAGGCCGGGACAGACCTGCGATATGGACGGAAAGCCCAGGATCGACTAAGAGGTGCTCGACCTGGGGAATCCATCCCCGGGGATCGTTTTTTTTCATCGGTACACCCTATTCGCTTCGGGATTGCTCCCGGGATAAATGAAAAAGGGCGGAAACCGCAGGATTCCGCCCGAAGCATCGGAAGGGGCAGGAATCGAACCTGCCGCCGCGATGAATCGCGGCCGACGGTTTTGAAGACCGCGGGAGCCGCCGGACCCCATCCTCTTCCAAGATCGATACTAAAATGAGGATGGTCATTGGTCAAGGCGAGCGCCGCGTTTTACCGGACGCGGCGATCCGGATCGCAAAAGGAACCTCGTCGATTGGCGGTTCTCCCTTGACCGGGCGTAAACCGGCCGCTACAGTGAGCCAAAAGGAGGGCACATGGACGGCAAGGAGATAGTCAGATTGACTTCCCTTTGTTCCGCGGCGGGGTGAGCGGCCAAGATGGGCCCTGAGGCCCTGGCGCAGGTTCTGCGTCCCTTGGCCGGTATGGTGCCGCCCGAGCGCAGGGCCGATCTTCTGGTCGGCCTGGCCGAAGGCGACGATGCCGCCGTATATAAACTCAACGACTCCACAGCGTTGGTCTTTACCGCGGACTTCTTCCCTCCGGTGGTGGATGATCCTTTTACCTTCGGGGAAATCGCCGCGGCTAATGCCCTTTCGGATATCTATGCCAGCGGGGCTGAGCCCGTGCTCGCCCTTAATTTGGCCGCTTTCCCCGCCGACATGAATGGCGAGCTGATATCCATGGTGTTCCAGGGAGGAGCCTCCAAGGCTGGACAGGCCGGCTGCGCCGTGGCCGGCGGCCACACCATTACGGATAAGGAGCCCAAATATGGTTTGGCGGCCATAGGATTCGCTCATCCCGGGAAATTGTTGTTGAAAAAAGGCGCCCGGCCGGGCGATGTCCTTATCCTCACCAAACCCCTGGGTACCGGAGTCATCACCACAGCCTCAAAAGCCCAGGATGTCGAGCCCTCCTGGATCGGGGCGGCGATTAGGTCTATGAAGGCGCTTAACCGGGACGCCCTGCGGGCATTTCTCGCGGGGCAGGCCCGGGCGGCGACGGATGTGACCGGTTTTTCTCTCCTCGGTCATGGATTGGAAATGGCGGAAAAAAGCGGAGTGGATTTTTCGATCGACGCGAAAGCGATACCATTCATCCCTGGAGCCAGGGAGTGCGTGGAGCGAAAAAGAATCCCAGGCGGTACCGCCCGAAATCGGAAAGCCTTTCTGGATAAAGTGGAATTCCCGGATCACGCGTCCGAACAATCCCTGGAGTGGCTTCGCGCATTGTTGTTTTCCCCGGAAACCTCGGGCGGCCTTTTGGGGGCCATCCCGCCGGAAAACGCGGAATCCTGTCTGGCCTCCTTGCTGGCCGCCGGCGTCGATGCCGCCATTATCGGCTATTGCGAGCCCCGCAGCGCGGGGGAATCCATAATTCGGCTGCGGTACTGATCCGGGAAAGCATAAAAAAAGCCGCCCATTCGCGGGGGCGGCTTCGAAAATCCCACATGGTTCCCGGGAGCGGCCTTATCTCCACACCAGGGGCTGGTACTTCACCGAGGGATCGGCGGTGATTTCCTGGGAAGAACCATCGTAGCTACGTACGTTCGCCCATCCCATGTATTCCTTCATGATCCACCACCAGGAGGTGCAGAGCACGCCGGAATCGCAATAAACAATTGTTTCCGCGGCGGGATCGAGCCCCAGGGCGGCCACGTACTTCGACAGCTCGTCCTTCGATTTGACAAGGCCCTCCGCGTTGGTGATCCAGGAGAAGGGGAGGGAATAGGCTCCGGGAAGGTGTCCTGCCTGTGCCACGAAGGACTGCTTCGCCAATCCGAAGTAAGTGTCGTAGGCCCGGGCGTCGATCACCTGTCCCTTGGCGGCCAGCACATCGGCTTTAAGAGCGAGATACTTAGCCCTGGGCATGGCGGAAAATTTTGTTTTGGCTTTCTTGACCACCTCGGTCGTGATGGGTTTGGCAGCCTTTACCCACGCGGCCTGGCCGCCGGAAAGAACGGCCACATTGTCCAACCCCGCATAGGCGAGGGTCCAGGCGACACGGGTAGCCCAGGAAAACCTGGAGCCGTCGGTCTCGACCACCACCACCAGAGAATCCGCGCCGATACCGGCGTCGGCCAGAGCGTCGGAGAGATCGTCCATGAAAGGCAGCTCGTTGGACAGTCCCTTGGCGGGCACATAGAAGACCGATCCTAAAAGCGAAATCGCGCCGGGGATATGGCCAGTCTTGTAGTCCTCCACTTTACGCACGTCGACCACGGCGAGCCTGGGATTGGAGAGGTTGGCCTCGAGCCAATCCGCGGTGACAATAGCGTCGATTTCACGGGCGAACAGAGGGCTTACAAGAGCGATCATAAGCAGAATGAGAATTCCTTTTTTCATACCATCTCCTTTTTATTCCCGGTTCCGTATCCGGGGTATTGTGCGTTACCGGATCAATTCAAGGTTCTTGGTCGATCCGTCCTTGGGAAGCTTCGACTCTTCCAGGAAGTATAGACTCTCGCCGTGGCAGGTGTTGCAGTCCCTGGTCCTATCCGTTCGTTTTTGAATATTGTGGGGTATGGAATCCCAGTAATTCGGCAAAGCGTCGAAATTATCCTGCCGTATTCCGGCTTTCTCGAAGGTCGTCCTCACAGTGGGAATGAGTCGCAATGTCGTGAGCTGACCGGGTTTGCGGGGATTGTCTCCCAATACGATGGCGGGGCTCGATGTGGCGCCTTCGCCAAGGTGGCAGGAAGAGCACTGCCTGTACCCCGTCGCGGTATGGCAAGCGCTGCAGGAAACGGCCTCTTCGTGTATCGCATGGGCTTCTTCAGCTTCCTGCGTGGCTGAAAGGCTCTTTTCATGGCATTCCAGGCAGGAAGGCTTGTTCTCCACGTCTCGACGGCCATCGTAGGCGACGCCGTCGCCATGCATTTGTTCCGCGGAGTGGCAGTCCAGGCAGCTCATGCCGTTGCGATAGTGCACATCGGGGCGCCCGCCATAGTCGCCGGTAAATTCAGGATAGACCCGGCCTCCGTGGCAGAGAGCGCAGGACTTGGATTCGTCTTTGCGCACGAATTTGTGCCCGTCCATGAGGCCGGTATTGACGCCGGACACGACAGGGCTCTGGACGTGACAGTCGCCGCAGGAAGCGTGGCAACTTCGGCATGATTGCTCGAAAACCGTTTCGTCGAATACTGTTTTTTCTTCCTGGGAGAAGCGGGGAGAAACGCCGTTTTTAAATCCGGCGGTCGTATAATGGAGGGAGAGCTTATAGGTCGCGACGATGCCTTCATGGCAGACGCCGCAGGTGTCCAGATTGTCCGATGGTCGCTTGACCATGCCCTTATGGGCTTCCGCTTTTGTGACGCCGTCGGCGTCGCCCTCATGGCAGAAGGAACATCCGTACTCGAAGTGGGGGTCGGTCTCGATTGTTTCCTTATCGACGACATACCCCATGTGGTAATCCGCCCGGACCGGGGGAGGTGCGCCCGCTCACCCCTCTCCTTCGCCGGAACTCGCCACGGGAGGCGGAACCAGGGTCTTCATGATATCGGCGTTGCCGTGGCAGTCGATGCAGCTCGACTCGCCGGCTATTGCGGGGACCGCACCGAACAAGGCCAGCAGGGCGAGCGCCGACAGGAGTTTTATTTTCATCCGCGTATATCTCCTCATTATAAAGCTGTGCAGCGCGATGCCGCTCTTCCGCCAACGGCGTACTGGAGACTTTTGTATTATAAAACAACTTTTGTGAGGTGTAAAGGGTGGGTATATATAAAAAAAGCGTTATTTATCTTGCCGGCTTGATGAACTTGACAAGGACCGAAACCGCTGGATAGGCTCGATTATCGTCTTACCTATGGTATGGCGAACGGGATATTGAAGAGTCACGCTCGAAGGAACACAGGGTGCGCGAATTTTGGAAAAAACTTAAATCGATCAAGCTCGCCATAGCGCTTATTGTCATTCTCGCCACGGGTAGCCTTCTGGCAACGCTCATTCCCCAGGGGAAGGCTTCGGAAGAATATTTCAAGCTCTATCCTAAGTTTGTCGCCGAGCTGGTCGTGCAAACAGGGTTGAACAGATTTTTTTCCTCCATCCTTTTCCTCGTTCCCGCGCTGTTGTTTTTCATCAATCTTGGCGCTTGCGCCCTGGATCGTCTTGTCCGGGAGCTGCGCAAGAAAAACAAGCGCCGGCATGGTCCCGATGTTCTCCACGTCGGTCTTTTGCTGCTTATCGTAGGCGGCATCGTTTCGTTTTCCGGCCGGCAAGAAGGCATGGTTCGCCTTGCCGCCGGGGAATCGGTGGCTTTGCCCAATGGGGAAATCCTTCACTTGATCAAGTTCAGCGATGAGCGATACGAGGACGGACGGCCAAAAGATTGGACCAGCCTGGTAAATCTTGAGAAAGACGGGACCCTGTTGAAGGAAAATGTGGAAATCCGGGTCAATAAGCCGCTGAGAATCGGAGCCATTACCATATATCAGAATTCGTATTCCGCGGCCTTGGCCGTCGCGGTGAGCGCTCCCGACGACTCGGTCACCACCCTGGCCAGGGGGGAAAGTTTTGAAGCCGAGGGCGTTCGCATCTTTTTCATGACAACGGAGAAGAAGCCCGGCGTCGAAACCGGGGAGGCTCAGGCGGTTTTAAGGGTCCAAGGCGGAGGCCTGGACGGGGCGGTAAGGGTGGACTCGCAGGGAATTTTGGTTGGACGGTACGCTGTCGCGACGACCCAGGTTCTATCCACGGGGCTTCAGGCGGTGAGCGACCCCGGCTATCCTTTCGTCCTGGTTTCGCTCATTCTCATCGGCCTGGGGACGGCGCTTACCTTCGCCCAGAAGCTTAACGATACTCTCAAGGAAGAAAAAGCATGATCGCGACCATAGGGTTCATTTTGGTAATCGCCGCCGCGGCGGCACAGGTGGTTTCGCTGTTCCGCAAAGGCGACAAAAAAGAAAGCCTAAGCCCCTGGCTCATGGCCGCCGCCGCGGCGGCTTTCCTGGGCGTCATGCTGAGCCGAAGCGTGAAAATCGGCTTTATCGCTCTGACGAGCACCTACGAGTCCCTGCTTTTTTATTCGGCGTTTATAATGATTCTCGATATCGTCTATCGTTTTCAGAAAAAAATCCATTATTCCAGAATCATCGGTTTCGGGGCGACCATCGCTGCTTTGGTATTGGCGGCCATCGCGTCCTCGCCCCTCCTGCCCAAGGAAGCCCTGCCGCCTATCCCCGCCCTGCGCTCCCTGTGGCTGGTAATTCACGTGGCGCTCTCGTTTGTGGGCGAGGCTTTTTTTGTCATTTCATTCGTGGCATCCCTGGCCTTTCTTTTTACCAAGGACGAAAAGAAAAAGATCGACTTCGATCGGATCACGTACACCGCCGTGGCGGTAGGGTATCCGATTTTCACCGCCGGGGCCCTCATTTTCGGCGCCATCTGGGCCGAACAGGCCTGGGGCCGCTGGTGGAGCTGGGACCCCAAGGAAACCTGGGCCTTCATAACCTGGCTGGTCTATACGCTCTATCTCCATGTGCGCCTGATCATGAAAAAGAAAAACGCCGCCCCCTCGTGGATCGCCGTCGTGGGCTTTCTCTGCACGGTATTCACCTTCTTCGGTGTCAATTACCTTCTGCCGGGGTTGCACAGTTACGGTTGATACGCCGCGCGATTGCCTTGCCGGCGGGTCGAAGTCTATTCTTTCGGCACGATCCGTATGTGGACTTCCCGCAACTGCTTTTCGTCCACCTCGTTGGGGCTCTGATCCATGGGACTCACCGCGAAACTGTTCTTGGGGAAGGCGATGACCTCCTTGATGGAAGTTTCGCCCGCCATGAGCATGACCAGGCGGTCGAAGCCCGGGGCTATGCCGCCGTGGGGCGGGGGACCATATTTGAAGGCCTCCACCAGAAAGCCGAACTTGCGCTGGGCTTCTTCTTCCGAAAAACCGACGATCTTGAAGATCCTGCGCTGAAGCTCCGGATCGTGGATTCGTATCGAACCCGAAGCTATCTCGTAGCCGTTGAGCACCAGGTCGTAGAGATCGCCCTTGACCGATCCCGGATCGGATTCCAGGGTGGCGTGGTACTTTTCCTGGGGCATGGTGAACATATGATGGGCGGCTTCCCAGCGGCCTTCTTCTTCGTTGTATTCGAACATGGGAAAGTCCACGATCCAGGCGAACTTGAACTCGTTGGGGTTCAACAGGCCGAGATCGCGCCCGAGCTTGCTTCTCACCGCTCCAAGGGAAGTGCAGGCTACCTTGGCCTTGGCATCGGCCACCATCAGGACCAGATCGCCCGGCTTGACGCCCAAGCCTGTTACCACCGCGGCGGCATTGGCAGCGAAGAACTTGGACGCCCCGCCTTCCAGGACCGTCCCGCCATCGGCGGCCTTGGCGACCTTCATCCATGCCATACCCTTGGCCTTGTAGACCTTGGCCTGGGCTTCCAGCTCCTCAATCTGCTTGCGGGAATAATCGGCCTTGCCGGGCACCACAAGCGCCTTGGCCGTTCCGCCCGCGGCGACGGCGTCTTTAAAGGCCTGGAAGGAGCAGGCGTCCACATAGGGCGTGAAATCCCGCATGGCCATGTCGAATCGCAGATCGGGCTTGTCGCTTCCGTAGAGGTCCATAGCCTCGTCGTAGCTCAGGCGCAGGAAATGCCCAGGCAAAGTCACTCCAAGAGCCTTCTTGAATACATGACCCATGAGGCCCTCGCACATTTCAAGCACATCGTCCCGCTTTACGAAGGACATCTCGATATCGATCTGGGTGAACTCGGGCTGTCTGTCGCCCCGGGCATCCTCGTCGCGGTAACAACGGGCCAGCTGGAAATATTTATCGAAACCCGAAACCATGAGTATCTGCTTGTACAGCTGGGGCGACTGGGGCAGGGCGTAGAACTTGCCCGGATAGAGCCTGGAGGGGACAAGATAGTCCCGGGCCCCCTCGGGGGTGGAACGTATGAAGGTAGGGGTTTCTATCTCGTAAAAACCCTGTCCGACCATGTATTCCCGCGCCGCGAAAGCCGCTTCGTGGCGGAGGCGTATCTTGCGCTGCATGGAGGCCGAGCGCAGGTCCAGGTAGCGGTAGGCCAGGCGGGTATCTTCTTTCGCGTCGCTCCGCTCGTCGATCTGGAAGGGCAGGGTATCGCACTTGGACAGGATAACAAGGTCCTGGCATACCACTTCGATAGCTCCTGTGTCCATGTCCGGGTTTACCATGGATTCGGGTCTGCCGCGCACCCGGCCCTTGACCGCGACGCAATACTCGTTTTTAAGCTCCGCCGCCGTCGCCAGAAGGGCCGCGGGGGAATCGGCGTCCACCACTACCTGGGTGATGCCATAGCGATCCCTTAAATTTATGAAGGAAATACCCCCATGGTCGCGTTTGCGATGAACCCAACCGTTGAGGACGACCGAATTGCCGATATCCGCCGCTCTTAACTGGCCACAGGTGACCGTGCGCTTGGAATATTCCATGACCGCGTATTGTATCCAGCCTGATCCTGGTGAACAAGATGGAAGGGCGCAGGTATAGCCCAGATGGCGATTTTCATAGAATATAGGATTGAATTTTCAAAGTCCCAAAACGAGCTTTATTCCTTCTTCTACTTCTTTCAGCCTCTCTTTTTTAAGAGTACCAGCCATTTCCCTCATTCTCTTTTTATCTATCACCGTTATCTGAGATACTACGGCGACAGAATCTTTTGGCAATTCTGTTTCCGTTTTTTCTAAATACACGTTGCCGGGCGCTTCGGAAAGGATAAGATTGGTCGTCAAGGGCAGGATAATCACCGTACCGATCTTGCTTCTATTGAAGGTATCGGCTTGGAGTATCACGACGGGCCTGAAAAATCCCGGCCCACTGCCGAAGGGCATGTCGAAGTCGGCCCACCAAATCTCACCACGTATCATTTTTTGTAAGCTGCCGTAGTGATTCGATAGAAATATCGCCTGCTTCTTTCCGGGGGCCTTCTTCAGCCGGCGACTCATTCGAATACAGTTGGTTCAGGGCTGCCGTAATATCCTCCGCCTCATGCTTATCGATAAACTCCTGCAGAGCTTTGGCGAACAATTGGCTGCGGGGGAGGCCCAGGGATTTTGCGGTCTTTTCAGCAGCCTTATAAAGACGATCCGGTAATGAAATAGCGGTTTTCATGATAATAGTATGACTATGGTATAACTCTCGGTCAAGTTTATTTTAATTACTTTTATCACATGGAGAAAAATCGCTGGCCGCAGGCTGAGCGCATAGGATCTTCAGGCTTCGAACACTCTTTTAAAGTATCCGAGCATCGCGCGGCGCCCCTCCCCGAGCCTGCGCCCATAGAAGGCCTGGATTTCGCCAAAGGCATAGCCGGGCGGAAGGTGCCTCGCCGGAATGGGCGGCTCGCTTGACTCGACGCGTTCCCAGTGCACCGCTGCCGCGTAGAGGAGGCGCCGCGCGAATTCATCGCCCGCGGCCTGATCGCCGGCTTCCGCCTGGCGCGATACTTCTTCGGAAAGGAAGTCCTTTAAAAGCCTGAGATATTCGCGCAGATCCTTCCGCCGGGACTCCAGGTCGAAAAGCGAGAGTACCCGTGCGACGAGGTTTTCGTCTTCGATGTCCGGACAGGTGAATAGAAAGAAATTTCGCTCCAGACCCAGGTCGCGTATCGCGGCCACCAGGCTTTCCGTTTCGATTCTCCCGTGGATATAGGTATTCTGGGCGAGTTTGCGGAACCCGTACGACTTGAGAAGGGCGCGCAAGGAGGCTCGTTCTTCCTGCTCGGGTGTCGAAAACGAAAAAACCGCCAGAAGAAATCCTTCGGGCCTCTTGTCCGCGCGAATCTGGGCGACTCCTCTGGCGAAGGTCGCGGGCGCCAGTACATAGCGGGCGCCTCTGGCTCCATCCGCTTCAGCGATCAACGACCCTTCGCGCTTTGCCCTGGAAAGGGCGGTGCGGATCGCCCCGTCTTCGATTCCGGCGAAACGCGCGAAATCCCTAATACCTTCCAGTGAAGGCCAGGGTAGGCCATCGCCGGAGAAAAGCCCTGCGCGGAACACCAGCGGTGTGTGGATCGCCGCCTTCGCGGTGAGCCGGAAGGCGGTCATGAAGGCGGGAAATTTGGCCATGTAAAAGTCTTACCTTCGTTTCAAGGTAAAATAAAGACTCGTCGTGACGATCCAGATTCCCGCCATGATGGCGATATTGAGCAGCGCCGCCGGCTTGTCGTGGAAAAACGCGATGGTCTTGAAACGCGGGATGAGGTCTCCGCGCGCGCCCGAACGCAGGGCGCGAACCGCGGCTTGGATGAACGACATGAGAAACCATCCGATGGTCAGGTTGACGATAAAGCTTCCGAGGTTGAAATTGAACTTAGGCATACATACTCCTTTGGTTACAAAAACTAATTATGTATCTATATTATGTAACAACGGTGGAATAGGTCAAGCCCTGCTGTTGAAAATAAGTGTGAGATTATCGACGGGATATATGGCAAGTAGGACATTTGTCTTTTGAGGATGGATCGAGCCGGGCGCTACGATGCACGGATTTGTGGAAGCCGTCGATTCAGACGCTTCGCTTTCCGGCATCGCTTTCATCCGCCCGCCGGGTGACTGGCGTTTCTACGCCGTCAGGCAAAAAAACCCGATAAAGACCGAAGCCAAAATGGCATGGATATCTCTTTCGAACACCAACAAGCGCGAACCCCCACCTTTCCGGATGTGTACATGAGAGGCGGCATGTTGTACTTTTGCATAAACAGCAGAAAGGTCCACGGGCGGAGCTACTGACGCTGGGCCTCGCCCAGGTTTCGTCCCGGGCGGGATTACCAAGCTGAGGCTTGAGTTCCTAGAGCCCTTCGTCCCCAGTCCTTAACAGTGGAGCCTTCCGCGCCTCCTGGCCTAAACGCGCCAGGGACATCATAGGTCCCCTGCGCCGAGATACCATATCATGGTGTGATACGAGGAGGGCTTTCGGTGAGCCAGACGGAACGGATCTTCTACATCGACTTGTCCATCCGCGAGGGTGGGGGCGTTTCGGTGGCGGACGTGGCCTCGCGCTTCGAGGTCTGCGCACGGCAAGTAAAGCGTGACATAGAGTACATGCGCGACAGACTGGGGGCTCCCATCGTGTGGAAAGCCTCCAGGCGGCGTTATGAATACGCCGAAGCTTGGGACTGTCTCCAGGCGGCCGACGAAAAGACTCTCCTGACTCTTGCCTTCCTTACCGCAATTCTCGAGAAATACGCATATGTCCCCGTCCTCTCCAAGGAGTTCACCGATCTCATCAGGGAGAGAACTCCCGTCCGCTACATCTCCATAGCGGATAAAGTCCTCTACGAACTGCCCGATCTCGAGCGTATCGAGAATGCTGTCGTGCTGGCCCTCTGCAGAGCCCTTCTGGAAAACGAGCCTCTCGACATCGACTACACCGACGCCAATGGAACGCGAAGTTTGCGCACCATTCTGCCGCTGCGGCTGGTCAACTATTCGGGCAAGTGGTACTGCGTCGCTCAAGACTCCAAGTCGAGGGAACTCCGGACCTTCTTGGTCTCGCGCATCGCCGCGGTGGCCGTACGGAAGGAAAATCCCCGGCGGAACGTGCATGGGGGCGGCACCGAAGCCTCTACCACGGAATCGGACTGTTTCGCCCACGCTCCCTCTGACACAGACATAGACCGTTTTCTCTCCTCTTCCTACGGCATTTTCAAAGGGGAGCCCATAGGCCTCGCCACGCTTCGATTCTACGGGGGCGCGGCCCGCGCCGTGCGCGAGCAGCGCTGGCATCCGGAGCAAACGCTGGCTGACACTGTCGCGACCAATGGTATTCCGGCGTTGGATCTGACACTTCCAGTCCACGATTGGACCGAACTCCTGGGCCGCGCTCTCCGCTGCGGCGCCAACTGCGAAGTCATCGGTCCGCCTGAATTCCGCGCGAGGTGGGCCGAAGAGATTGGAAAAATGAGAATGTTGACGGACAACCCGCGAATTTAAAAGAAAAAGGCGACTTTTTTACCTCCCTGCGGATCTTTTTGTTCCTCCGGGACAACTGGTGTCCCGCCTGCCGGCGTATAAGAGAAGGCCGGGGTCTGACCCTCATGGAAAGCGACCGACGGCGCCGATGCCGCCACAGGCAGGCGGGGTGCCAAGAGGCATCTTGGTATCAGATAGCGGGTTCGAATCCCTGCCGGCGCCGCCGGTTTTTTAAAGGGAGGTTGCATGAAACGTTTTTTAGCGACGCTGATGCTCATTTTCGCGGCCATTTTGGTCTATCCCCAGACTGAGGGCCGGTATCAGGACCTGGTCACGGCTCTTCGCCGCATCGCGGAAGAGAAAGACGACGTGCAGAGGCTCGCGCAGTACGACTCCCTTGCCAGGGAATTCGGCATCGCGACCCCCTCTGGCGCGAAAATAGCCGCTCCCCAGAAACCCTCAAAGTGGGTGTTTGACCGCAAGGTCGATCCCCTCACCGACAAGCGACAATTTTTTTTCATATTGACCGCCGACAGCGGGGCCAACGGGTATGGCGACAAGCCAACTCTCGTCGTGCGTTCGGACGGGGAAGACCTCGAATTGTACATCAATTGGGACGTCTACCTCGGCAACGACACCGACGACTACAAGTATGAAGGGAAGTATGTCACCACCCGCGTCGACGCCGACCAGCCCACGACATCGCTGTGGGATAATTCCACCGACAGCAAAGCCTCATTCTGCCCCTGGACCGACGTGCTGAACCTTGTACGGCGCATGGGCGGCGGCACAACATTAGTCGCTCGCTGCACCCCCTATGGCGCCAGCCCCATCACCGCCGTTTTCGACATCTGCGGCCTCAAGACGCTTTCGATGCCATATAACGAGGTGCTGGGATGGTGGAAGTGAGTATGAAAAAAGTTGCGCATTTGTAAAAGGAAAGCGATAATGTCTTATCGACAAAGTATTACAGAAAAAGAGGTAAATATGAGAGTTTCTTCGCATGCCAAGACAAAACAGAAGGGGCAAGCTTCCGAAGATTCTTTACCAGTTCTCGTTTCCCCAAAAGAGATAAAAACACTTCTCTCTGTCTGCCCTCTGTATAAAAATCTTGCCTTGACTATACCTCCACATTGGAAATTGTCAGGAATTGCCTCCCAAGGACTTTCCGTAGTATGCTTAAGTGGTCAGCAAGCGCTGTGGATTGAAACATTAGTTGGGGAAGTAATAGCCATTCTTCGGAATGGTTATTATTTTTTTCTAAATAAAATGAAATTAATAGTTAATTATGAGAAAAAAAGCAAAAAAAACTATTCCAAATACTTTTCTTTCATTAGCTGGGGAAGTAAATTATCCTCATATGATGGAGGATATAAGCATGTCTTGGTCTGAACTTATCCCTTGCCTTTTTAGAAACTCCGGTACCATGCATAGGGGCATTACTACTTTTCTTTCGAGCATGGAAGGTAAACGACTACGCTTGTCTATACCATTCTTTCCGCAAAAACAAAAAGTCGTAATCAAAAGTAAGTTTGTTTTTATCTATCGTGATTATCTAAAGGAATGAGAATGATTATCGCGCATATCAAGAAAAACGATGACGGCTGGGCGGAACCGCAGACTCTTGATGAGCATCTCAGAGGCACGGCCGAGCTTGCCGAACATTTCGCGGCCAGTTTGGGGGCAGGACAGTGGGGAAGAGTCTTGGGTCTCTGTCATGACACGGGAAAAGCCCGTGGTGAGTGGCAGCAATATATTAGGACCTCAAGCGGTTATGATGAAGAGGCTTCCCTCGAGATTAAAAAGGGTAAGATGGACCACTCGGGCCCGGGCGCGAGGCTGGTGGAGGAGTCTTTAGGCTGTGGCATGGGGCGTATTCTCTCGTACTGCATCGCAGGGCACCATGCGGGGCTTCCCGACTGGACAGGCGCACAGAGTTCTCTTGCCTTCAGACTGGAGCATGCAAGCACTGGGGAAATCCCGGATAAGTACCGCGAACTCCTTGCGAACAACAAGCCCGGAGTCCCACCGTGGAAATTAGATCCCAATGGCCTCGACATGTCGCTTTTGATACGCATGCTTTTCTCCTGCCTCGTGGATGCTGACTTCCTGGACACGGAAGCTTACATGGAAAGCGAAAAAGCACAACTCCGCGGCAATTATCTTTCAATGCCCGAGTTACTCAAACGTTTTGATGCATACATGAGGGAGAAGACGAAAGGCATACTCCTTAATGGTTCGCCTTCGGTTGTCATGCGCGCGCGTCAAGCAGTACTTGCCGACTGTCGCGAGGCGGCGACTTTATCACCAGGTTTTTTCTCACTTACGGTGCCTACGGGCGGCGGTAAGACGCTTTCGAGCATGGCCTTTGCGCTTGAGCACGCTGTCCGATATAAAAAAGATCGGGTTATCTACGTTATTCCCTATACGAGTATCATCGAGCAAAACGCCGATGTCTTCCGCAAAGCTGTGGGAGCTACCCAGGTCGTAGAACACCACTCCAACCTCGACGATAACGATTCAACGACAAAGGCGCGCCTTGCAGCGGAAAACTGGGATGCCCGCGTCATCGTTACGACGTCAGTACAATTCTTTGACTCTCTCTTCGCTGTTAAGACGAGTCTTTGCCGTAAGCTACACAACATAGCGAATAGTGTCGTGATTTTTGATGAAGCGCAGCTCCTCCCAACGGACTTCCTCAAACCAATCATAGAGGCCATGAAGCTTCTGTCTGACCATTACGGGACGAGTTTCGTGATCTGCACAGCAACGCAGCCTGTACTCGAAAAGCAAGAAAGCTTCCCGCAATTTCCTGGCCTACCTCATGGCTCTATTAGGGAGATCGTCCACGATGTTCCGGCCCTTTATCGCGATTTAAAACGAGTAGAAGTGCAGACCCCAACTGACCTTCGCATGCCGAAAACCTGGGCAGAGATCGTCGCGGAACTCGGTGCGGAAGAGCGTGTTCTATGCGTTGTTTCCGATAGAAAAAGTTGTCGTGAGCTTTACGCGCTCATGCCCAAAGGGACCTATCATCTTTCGGCCTTTATGTGCGCGCAACACCGGAGTGACCGCATCGCGGAGATAAAGAAATGTCTCAAAGAAAATGGTCCAGTCCGGGTCGTGAGTACCCAATTAGTCGAGGCCGGCGTCGATTTTTCGTTCCCTACCGTCTACCGCGCTATGGCAGGCCTCGACTCGATAGCCCAAGCTGCAGGAAGATGCAACCGTGAGGGAGAACTAGCTATCCAAGGTAAAATGGGGAAGGTTGTCGTTTTCGTGCCCCCGCGCAAAGCGCCAATCGGCATCCTGCGAAAGGCCTCCGACGTGGCATTAGCTATGCTTGAAGCAGGGCTCAAGGATCCCATAGATTCGAGTGCCTTCGCTCCCTACTTCTCCGAAATCTATTGGAGGGCGAACTCTCTCGATGCTAAGGGGATCATGGATTTGCTCAAGCCCAATATGACAAACTGCGGTATTCAGTTCCGTACAGCGGCAAAGGCTTTTCACATCATCGACGATAAGGATCAGAAGGCTATTATTGTCCCCTACGGGGAGGGTAGGAGACTTATCACAGAACTCAAGTCATTAGGTCCGAGCCGCTGGCTTCTCAGGAAGCTTCAGCGTTACTCGGTCAATATATACGATAATCAGTTCAGAGCGTTGCAGGACAGGGGCTCGGTAGAGGAAGTGAGCCCCGGAATATTCGCCCTCACCTGTGCAATCGAATACAGCGATGAAATCGGACTCCTCGTCGACGAACTGCCGACGGATCCGCGATCGTATATATCATAAAGAGGAGGCAGCATGAAAGACTGGTGTCTCGAAGTCTGGGGCGATTACGCCTGTTTTACAAGGCCGGAGATGAAGGTCGAGCGCGTGAGTTACGATGTGATGACGCCATCGGCAGCCCGTGCAGTATTCGAAGCTATTCTCTGGAAACCTGCCATAAAATGGCACATAACGCGGATAGAGGTCCTTAACCCCATCAAATGGATATCTGTGAGGCGGAACGAAGTAGGCAGAATCGAAAGTAGCCCCACACAGGCCCATCTCGAAGGAAAGAGCGGTGACCCCATGGGACTCTATATCGAGGACTGCCGTCAACAGCGGGCTGGTCTCTTCTTGCGCGATGTGCGTTACCGTATCCACGCTTGGTTTGAATTCATCTCGCCCGAAAAACGGGCGGATAACAGGCCTTGCTCCGATGAGATATGGGCCGATGCGCAGGAAAAAGAGACGGTCGTGCGAGTCGATGAAAAGGAGGCCAAGTACGCTGCCATGTTCGCACGACGAGCCATGAAGGGACAATGTTTTCATAGACCTTACCTCGGCTGCAGGGAGTTCGCTTGCGATTTCAGGCTCGTGAATGGAGAGGATGATAAGCCTGCAGCCATCGATAAGACCGACGAACTCGGCTGGATGCTTTACGACATGGACTACGCCGACCTCGCGAATCCGAAGCCTCTCTTTTTCCGTGCGAGGCTTGATCATGGCGTGCTCAACACAGACAGACGCGATGCGAGCGTGGAGGTACGAAAATGATACTTCAAGCTTTGAAGGAATACTATGACCGCCTCGCTGCCGATCCCGAGAGCAGGATTGCCCCCGAAGGGTGGATCCAGGGTGGAATTGATTTTCTCATAGAACTCGACACAGATGGCAAGTTTATTAACATCCAATCCTTACAAGAGCGGAATGGGAAGAAAACGATACCTAAACCAATGCTTGTGCCCAACATCGGCAAACAGGCAATTAAGCACGCAAACAGCGGCAGGGACGCGAATCTGCTGTGGGACAATTCATCCTTCGTTCTAGGCCTCGGCGACAAAGGAGACTTACGTCTCAAGAGCATGATCCAAGCCATTGATGACTGGATCGGAGAAGGGGAAGACGCTGATGTCGATGCGGTGCGTGCCTTCTTGAAGCAAGGGTTGTCGAATCGAGAGCATTTCAGTGCGATATTAATGGATAAGGAATATGGAGAACTATTGGCCTCGGGTTCTCCGAAAATTAGCTTTCACATTCAGGGTTCACGGCACCATGTGGTCTTCGACACGCAAAAGGTGAAGACTTGTTTATCTGCTGCATCGTCGATGGTATCTGAAGAAGACAATATTCATGGGCAATGCCTAATTACCGGGAAGACTGATGTACTCATTGAGCGAACTCATCCGGTCATCAAAAATGTATGGGGAACACAACAAGCTGGAGCGTGCATTATCAGCTTTAACACGGATAAACCTTCATTTTCTTCTTATGGAAAGGTACAAAGCTATAACGCACCAGTGAGCAAGAAGGCTGCATCCGAGTATACGAAAAGCCTCAATACGCTCCTTGCATCGGGGCAGCGTCTCCAAATTGGTGATGCCTCGACGGTTTTCTGGTCCGAGAAAAAAACGCGTTTTGAGTTAGACTTTGCTTCCTTCTTTTCCGAACCACCTAAAGACGATCCGAACTCCGGAACGAGGGGCCTCAAAAACCTCCTCGAATCTCCTAAAACTGGTAGCTACTTGGAAGATAGAGACGACACGAAGTTCTATATTCTCGGCCTCTCGCCCAACGCGGCGCGTATCTCCGTGAGGTTTTGGGAAGCCGGGACGATTTCCAGTTTCGTCAAGAGGATCAGACAGCACTTTATGGATCTCGCCATCATGAAACCGCCATCGGAGCCCGAATATTACTCACTTTGGCGCCTCCTCGTGAATGTAGCCATCCAGGACAAAAGCGAGAACATTCCACCTAATTTGGCGGGCGAGTTCATGCGTTCAATCATGGAGGGAAGACCTTACCCAGCAACAATTCTCCAGCAGGCGCTCAGGCGTATTCAGAGCGACACGGAATACAGGGTGAAGCCTGTGCGCGCCGCTTTGATAAAAGCCTATCTCAATCGATACTACCGAGCTTACCCAAACAAGAACGAAAAGGAGATAAAGATGGCACTCGACACAGAACAGCCCTCGATCGGCTATCAACTCGGGCGGCTCTTTGCCGTTCTCGAGAAGATACAGGAAGAAGCGAATCCGGGCCTCAACACAACGATCAAGGAGAGATATTATGGTGCGGCCTGCAGCTCACCCGTGATCGTGTTTGGAACTCTCATTCGCCTCAAGAATCACCATCTCGCAAAGATAGATAATCAGGGTCGTGTGACTAATCTCGAACGCCTTGTGGGCGAGATCCTAAGCCACATCGACGACTTCCCAGCCCACCTCGACCTTCACGAGCAGGGGAAATTCGCCATTGGCTACTACCATCAACGTCAGGACCTATTCACGAAAAAAGAACAGCAAAAATAACCAAACGATTTGTCATTTATCCGAGCTTCGGCTCGAAAAGTACTATTCGATAAGAGGAGAAAATAATGGAACTGAGCAGGCGCTACGATTTCGTGTATTTCTTTGATGTCAAGGATGGGAATCCGAACGGCGACCCCGACGCTGGCAATTTGCCCCGTGTGGACGCCGAGACAGGTAACGGACTCGTCACGGATGTGTGCCTCAAGCGAAAGGTAAGGAATTACGTTGGCCTCCTGAAAAATGAACAACCACCATACGAGATATACGTGAAGGAAAAGGCTATTCTCAACAACCAAAATGCAAGAGCATATCAGGCCCTCGGCATCGATCTCAGTAAGGATGAAGGGAAGCGGAAGGGCGGTGATAAGGTTGATGAGGCCCGCGCATGGATGTGCAGGAATTTTTACGATATCCGTGCTTTTGGTGCTGTGATGTCAACATCTATCAATTGTGGGCAGGTCCGTGGACCGATTCAGATAACCTTCGCCCGTTCCGTCGATCAGGTGATCGTATCGGAGCACAGTATCACCCGCATGGCTGTGGCGACGGAGGCCGAGGCAGAAAAGCAGGGTGGGGATAACCGGACGATGGGCCGCAAGTTCACAGTGCCTTACGGACTCTACCGTACCCACGGCTTCGTCTCAGCGCCGCTCGCAAATCAGACAGGCTTTTCGCAAGAGGATCTCGAACTTTTCTGGGAAGCTCTCCAAAACATGTTCGAAAACGACCGCTCTGCGGCACGAGGACTCATGAACGCCCGGAGGCTCGTCGTATTCGAGCACTCCTCCCTCATGGGGGACAAACCAGCTAGTGAGCTCTTTAACCGCATCGCGGCCGAACGGGTCACCGATTCTTCGAAACCTGCACGCGATTTTTCGGACTACGAGATTACCCTCGACGGGAAAGAGCTCAAAGAATTCAAGACGGTCGTGGGAGTGTAATAGGGAAACTATATTGACGAGAGTAAGGAGAACCTTACCTCCCAATATAATAGTTTCCTTTCTGGATGTGGTCTTGTGATTATCGCTGGTGCAAACGGTAAAGATCTCCACGATCGAGGGCAAAACGGTAGAGTGGATCGGAGTCCTGCTCGCCGCAGACCGAAAGGTTGTCCTCGCGCAGGTATTGGAAATCCTTGCTGAGTGTGTTAGTGGAGCGACAGGAGGTGACATCAGCAGGTGAAGTTGACGTTTATTATTGTAAACGTCAGCAAGATTAACGATTATCATGGAGGGGGCGACGATCATTTACGACAGGCATCTGGCTGGCTTGCGAGCTCTGCGGGAAGAGGGAAAAATAAAACGCTTCATTCTCGTTTGCAGAGAGGCGCGCCCGCGAAAAATCGATGGCATCGAAGTATTGCCCTGGCGCCTATTTCTTGGACGATTGTGGGCGGACGATATCGTGACGGGAGGCTGATACTTTTGTATTCCGAAGATGATCTTGTTCTGATCTCAGCGCTCCAGCACATACTTTTTTGTGAACGTCAGTATGCCCTTATCCATATCGAGCAAGTCTGGGAGGAAAATCGCTTTACCGCCGAGGGGAAAGTGCTGCACGAGCGAGTCGATGCGGAACACCATGAGTCGCGGAGGCTCTTCCGTCAGGAATACGGCATGGCAGTGCGCTCCCTGGAGCGGGGTTTGATAGGCAAATGCGACCTCGTGGAGCTTCACCTCGCGCCAGGGGGAGGAGTCGCCGAGGCGGTGCCGGTGGAGTTCAAGCGCGGAAGGACCAAGGAAGATGATGTGGATCGTGTCCAGCTCTGCGCCCAGGCTTTCTGCCTGGAGGAAATGTTTGGGGTGCCGGTGGCGGTCGGGCAACTGTACTATCTCCAGGAACACCGCAGGACGACCGTGGACATCGATGGCCTGCTGAGGGCGAAGACCATGGAGCTTGTGGCAAGAGTAAGGCAGCTGCATTCTTCGGGAATCACGCCTCCCGCCCTGTACGGGAGGCGGAAATGCGATCGCTGTTCGCTTTTTGAATTGTGCATGCCAAAGAGCGCGGGCTCGGGAGGAAAGCGGGTCGACCGCTTCGTGCAGTCGCAAATTCGCGCGGCGAGAGAGGAATGCGGGCGATGAGGAGATATCCGCTGATATACGATAAAGGGAGGTGAGGGTGAGAAAGCTCCTCAATACACTCTATGTCAGCTCGCAAGGGGTCTATCTTCACAAAGAAGGCGAGACTATCGTAGTGGAGCGCGAGCAGCAGAAGCTGCTGCAACTCCCCGTCCATACGATAGGCGGCATCGTATGTTTCGGCAATGTGCTCTGTTCTCCTTTTCTTCTAGGGTTCTGTGCGGAACATGACATAGCCATCTCCTTTCTCACTGAATATGGCAAGTTCCTCGCTTCGGTGCGGGGACCTGTATCGGGCAACGTTCTGCTCCGTCGCGAACAGTACCGTATGGCGGACAACGCCGAAATAACGCGGATGGTCGCCGCGAACATCGTGATGGGGAAATTGGCGAATTCTCGTCTTGTCATGAACCGCGCAACGCGGGATCATGGCGAAAGAATAAACGTTGCTTCGATAAAGAGCGCTTCATCTTCCATAGATAGGCTTATCGAAGAACTCCCTTGTGCAGCCGATGCCGATGAAGTGCGCGGCATCGAAGGCATGGCCGCGGCCGAGTATTTCGGTATTTTCAATCATCTGATACTGGATCAGAAGGACGATTTTTTATTCAATGATCGTAACAGGCGTCCACCCCTTGACCCTGTCAATGCGCTTCTATCTTTTGTATATACCCTTCTTGCGCACGATGTGCGGTCTTCCCTTGAAACGGTAGGTCTTGACCCGGCGGTCGGATTTTTGCACCGAGATCGCCCGGGCAGGGCAGGCCTTGCCCTCGATCTCATGGAAGAGTTCAGGCCGGTGATCGCCGACCGCCTCGTGCTTTCTCTGATCAATAGGCGCCAGGTGAGTCAAAAAGGATTTAAAAAAGCGGAAAACGGCGCTGTGGTGATGGACGATACGACGCGGAAAACCGTTCTCACCGAGTACCAGAATAAAAAACAGGACGAAATATTTCATCCATATATCGAAGAGAAAGTTCCATTAGGGCTTCTGTTTTTCGTACAAGCCAACCTTATGGCGCGATTCATCCGTGGCGACATCGATGGCTACCCGCCATTTTTTTGGAGGTAGACTTCATGTTTGTGCTTGTGAGCTACGATGTGGCGATAAGTTCTCCCGGGGGGAAAAAAAGGCTGCGGCGCGTGGCAAAAACCTGTCTTAACTTCGGCCAACGTGTTCAATTCAGCATTTTTGAATGTGTCGTTGAGCCTGCTCAATGGGTTGTCCTCAAAAATCAGCTGGAATCGATCATCGACACTGAGCATGACAGCCTTCGCTACTATTATCTTGGATCGAATTGGAAGCGCAAAGTAGAGCATATCGGCGCAAAACCAAGTCTGAACATTGATAGTCCGCTTATCGTATAAAATATGCAGCTCGCATTTTTATTCTGCTTTTATCTGAATTTCCCGGTCACATTTTGCCACAGGATGATCATTTTTGCCGCGCGAAATTGGATGACACAGAATAGTCCAATCCTTTCGCGTTTTTATTAACTCTTTTATATATCGATCTTTGAAAACTGAGGGATGGGAAAAACTTGGGTAACGACTTTGAAATTACGCAGGATCGCGATCTTGCCTGTGTAACTATCTTTATGATAGTAAAATGAAAGTTATAGCGTCGCGCCCCGCAGGGGCGCGTGGATTGAAACTGCCCTTTGGGTCGCCTCCGTGGCGTCTTGTTTTGTCGCGCCCCGCAGGGGCGCGTGGATTGAAACGCTTTGTCTGCGGGATACGGTGCGCCACCTGTGCGTCGCGCCCCGCAGGGGCGCGTGGATTGAAACTTGTCGGGGAGCCGATTATAGGTGTCCTCGCAGAGGTCGCGCCCCGCAGGGGCGCGTGGATTGAAACTACATCGTCCCAGAGGGCGGAAGCTGGGAAGTGCTGTCGCGCCCCGCAGGGGCGCGTGGATTGAAACAAATGTATTTATAATGCCATTATAATGAGGACGGGTCGCGCCCCGCAGGGGCGCGTGGATTGAAACCCACGCCTGCGGTGTTGCCAAGCTCGTTGGCAACGTCGCGCCCCGCAGGGGCGCGTGGATTGAAACCCGAGTTTTACGACCATTGTAGATAGGCGCGTATGTCGCGCCCCGCAGGGGCGCGTGGATTGAAACCATAACTACATGGGGTTGGTCTGACAGCGCCCCAGGTCGCGCCCCGCAGGGGCGCGTGGATTGAAACTTTTACATAGTTTTGTTGATTCGAACCGACAGGTAGTCGCGCCCCGCAGGGGCGCGTGGATTGAAACAACGGAATTGGCATAAAATTTAATCGGGAATCTGAGTCGCGCCCCGCAGGGGCGCGTGGATTGAAACTGATAATAAAGATGAGATACTAAATCACTTTGCATGTCGCGCCCCGCAGGGGCGCGTGGATTGAAACATTATTACTGATGATGAGGGGAACACATTTTTCCAGTCGCGCCCCGCAGGGGCGCGTGGATTGAAACTCCGACATAGGAGAAAAGGTCGGCAAGCCATTCGGGTCGCGCCCCGCAGGGGCGCGTGGATTGAAACAACGCGCTCTTTGACAGGGTAGAATCCAAAGCTCGTCGCGCCCCGCAGGGGCGCGTGGATTGAAACCGCTTCCCGCGCCGCTAGACGCATCCCTAAATCGGTCGCGCCCCGCAGGGGCGCGTGGATTGAAACCAGCCAACCCATATTGGCAAGCGAAGTACGAAATGTCGCGCCCCGCAGGGGCGCGTGGATTGAAACCCCGCCAGCCAGACTAGGAGCAGGATGTAGCCCAGGTCGCGCCCCGCAGGGGCGCGTGGATTGAAACCCTGTTTGCCAGGTGCAAAATCGAAAGGAAGTAAGTCGCGCCCCGCAGGGGCGCGTGGATTGAAACCAGCACAAGCTTGTCCGTTGCGGTATGCAAGGCGCGTCGCGCCCCGCAGGGGCGCGTGGATTGAAACCATACCAACGGAGTCCTAGAGTACGAGGATAGGGTCGCGCCCCGCAGGGGCGCGTGGATTGAAACGGCGTCTAGTTACCCTTATATCGTTTCCAACAACGGTCGCGCCCCGCAGGGGCGCGTGGATTGAAACCCGATGCTGGCCAGGGCGTGTTGGGCCGCGTCGTCGGTCGCGCCCCGCAGGGGCGCGTGGATTGAAACTTCTTTCCTGCCACCAGCCACTTCGGGCGTTGAGGTCGCGCCCCGCAGGGGCGCGTGGATTGAAACCGGTGCTACTGATATCCCCTCCGAGACTGAGGCTGTCGCGCCCCGCAGGGGCGCGTGGATTGAAACTTTAGCCCCGCCTCACCATGGGTAAAGCGTCAGCGTCGCGCCCCGCAGGGGCGCGTGGATTGAAACTCACCGAAAGGAAGCCTCTGGACGAACGCGGATGGTCGCGCCCCGCAGGGGCGCGTGGATTGAAACCATGTCAATAGCAAAAATAATAAATAATGCTAAGTCGCGCCCCGCAGGGGCGCGTGGATTGAAACGCGGTTCATCAAGTGGGCAGAAGCCAACGGAAGAGTCGCGCCCCGCAGGGGCGCGTGGATTGAAACTTGAAGTCCGAGCGCCGGACGTTGCATCTGGCGAGTCGCGCCCCGCAGGGGCGCGTGGATTGAAACAGGAGAAAGGTATGACCCTGCCAGCCCTGACTGAGTCGCGCCCCGCAGGGGCGCGTGGATTGAAACGGGCGGATACAGGGCTTTCGACGAAAAACGTGACGTCGCGCCCCGCAGGGGCGCGTGGATTGAAACCCTTCCCCCCCCCTGTGAACGTGCGGAATACTGTGTCGCGCCCCGCAGGGGCGCGTGGATTGAAACTCGAACGACTTGAGAACGTTATACGCGCCAGCGCGTCGCGCCCCGCAGGGGCGCGTGGATTGAAACGAGGGCTTGTCGCTTGAGTATGAGCGCGGAACGAGTCGCGCCCCGCAGGGGCGCGTGGATTGAAACAATCCAATGGGGAAATCATGTACGGTTCCGTGATGGTCGCGCCCCGCAGGGGCGCGTGGATTGAAACGTTTATCCCCATGAGTTCGCCCGTAGTGCGATCAGTCGCGCCCCGCAGGGGCGCGTGGATTGAAACAAGTGCTGGACCGTGGTACCTTATAGGAAAAAAGTCGCGCCCCGCAGGGGCGCGTGGATTGAAACAAACAATTTCCTATCAACACCCGGACGATGCTGTAGTCGCGCCCCGCAGGGGCGCGTGGATTGAAACTCCCAATTCCCCCCCCGCGTCGCCATAAGGCGGAGTCGCGCCCCGCAGGGGCGCGTGGATTGAAACACAGGGGGGGAAGGGCATGGAGTGGTCGATTACAAGTCGCGCCCCGCAGGGGCGCGTGGATTGAAACAACATTGATAAAATACAACGGGTTAAAATACTTAGTCGCGCCCCGCAGGGGCGCGTGGATTGAAACAATGGTCAGCTCGCCGAATACGTGTATCTGTCCACGTCGCGCCCCGCAGGGGCGCGTGGATTGAAACTGGCCGCTCCCCCTTCGGACCGCCTTGATCTTTGAGTCGCGCCCCGCAGGGGCGCGTGGATTGAAACCTTACTTGCATGTCGTAGTGGACATGGCCGCGCTCGTCGCGCCCCGCAGGGGCGCGTGGATTGAAACATAGATAAACTTGTCCCCGTCTATGGTAATTTTGGTCGCGCCCCGCAGGGGCGCGTGGATTGAAACTGGATTAATTATACAAGCATATCTGCATAATTATGTCGCGCCCCGCAGGGGCGCGTGGATTGAAACAAGGACGGTGCGCTTGCCTGTGGAGTTGCGGAAGGTCGCGCCCCGCAGGGGCGCGTGGATTGAAACTTTTGTCTTTTTTTGCCATGTCGCCCCTGCGGGGGTCGCGCCCCGCAGGGGCGCGTGGATTGAAACAACCGCGCTGAAGATAATCCGATAGTCGGGCGTGGTCGCGCCCCGCAGGGGCGCGTGGATTGAAACCATAGCGGCTTTATTACATCAAGGCTAGGGTTGGGTCGCGCCCCGCAGGGGCGCGTGGATTGAAACTGTGATGATTTCGGTAAACCATCCAAGTTCGGCGGTCGCGCCCCGCAGGGGCGCGTGGATTGAAACCCAAAGCCCATGTTTTTGTAACATTTTAATGTAGGTCGCGCCCCGCAGGGGCGCGTGGATTGAAACAAGAGGCTGGCATGAGCATGGAAAAAGCAATTGAGTCGCGCCCCGCAGGGGCGCGTGGATTGAAACACGAAGCTGGCTGGCATAGAATCCGGCGTTGGCGGTCGCGCCCCGCAGGGGCGCGTGGATTGAAACAGGCTTGACGCTTATATCATGCGCCTAGCGCCCGGTCGCGCCCCGCAGGGGCGCGTGGATTGAAACGAGGACGTGCGTACCAATCCGGCGATTATGATTAGTCGCGCCCCGCAGGGGCGCGTGGATTGAAACACCCGCAATGCAAAGGTAGTTATTGCCTATACTGGTCGCGCCCCGCAGGGGCGCGTGGATTGAAACAAGCTGTCGATTTCGCTCTGCAAGCTCGCTATAAGTCGCGCCCCGCAGGGGCGCGTGGATTGAAACTGGTACTGCGCATGTGGATCAGCGTCGGCCACGTGTCGCGCCCCGCAGGGGCGCGTGGATTGAAACGATGAAATAGCCTCCTATCGCACGGGAGAGATAAGTCGCGCCCCGCAGGGGCGCGTGGATTGAAACTTCCAGTTGTCCTTGCCGGTCAGCCCGATCTTTTGGTCGCGCCCCGCAGGGGCGCGTGGATTGAAACGTTGCATAGCCCTAATATTACCATATTGGTTTCTGTCGCGCCCCGCAGGGGCGCGTGGATTGAAACCATCTAGATCTAGTCATGCTGTCCTCCAATGGAGGTCGCGCCCCGCAGGGGCGCGTGGATTGAAACTTTCTCGGCTTGCGTCTGGCCGTTCGCGGGTGGCGTCGCGCCCCGCAGGGGCGCGTGGATTGAAACCCACGCCTGCGGTGTTGCCAAGCTCGTTGGCAACGTCGCGCCCCGCAGGGGCGCGTGGATTGAAACATCGACGGCTTCTACTGCCTCGCAATCCGCAAGTTAGTCGCGCCCCGCAGGGGCGCGTGGATTGAAACCTATATCGACTACTTCCTTGAAGATGGCAGGGACAGTCGCGCCCCGCAGGGGCGCGTGGATTGAAACTACATCGTCCCAGAGGGCGGAAGCTGGGAAGTGCTGTCGCGCCCCGCAGGGGCGCGTGGATTGAAACAAATGTATTTATAATGCCATTATAATGAGGACGGGTCGCGCCCCGCAGGGGCGCGTGGATTGAAACCCACGCCTGCGGTGTTGCCAAGCTCGTTGGCAACGTCGCGCCCCGCAGGGGCGCGTGGATTGAAACCCGAGTTTTACGACCATTGTAGATAGGCGCGTATGTCGCGCCCCGCAGGGGCGCGTGGATTGAAACCATAACTACATGGGGTTGGTCTGACAGCGCCCCAGGTCGCGCCCCGCAGGGGCGCGTGGATTGAAACTTTTACATAGTTTTGTTGATTCGAACCGACAGGTAGTCGCGCCCCGCAGGGGCGCGTGGATTGAAACAACGGAATTGGCATAAAATTTAATCGGGAATCTGAGTCGCGCCCCGCAGGGGCGCGTGGATTGAAACTGATAATAAAGATGAGATACTAAATCACTTTGCATGTCGCGCCCCGCAGGGGCGCGTGGATTGAAACATTATTACTGATGATGAGGGGAACACATTTTTCCAGTCGCGCCCCGCAGGGGCGCGTGGATTGAAACACAAGAATCATTGAGTAAAATTGGGCTGCTAATACAGTCGCGCCCCGCAGGGGCGCGTGGATTGAAACTCCGTTTTTTTCGCACAAAACTACTGTAACTAAAGTCGCGCCCCGCAGGGGCGCGTGGATTGAAACATGTCCCATTCTACAGCAGTAACTTTACAATCTTGTCGCGCCCCGCAGGGGCGCGTGGATTGAAACTTTCGAGTACACTATCTTTGCAAGAAGGAAGGGGAGTCGCGCCCCGCAGGGGCGCGTGGATTGAAACTTGTGGGCTTTTATGATTGCATCACTGACGCTTAGTCGCGCCCCGCAGGGGCGCGTGGATTGAAACAAGGCTCAGCTAAGGGCAGAGAAAAAAGCTAGACGTCGCGCCCCGCAGGGGCGCGTGGATTGAAACATACCTGAAGCCGATATTCGCGCCGGCCTGAATCGTCGCGCCCCGCAGGGGCGCGTGGATTGAAACCAGGAAGGGATGGTTGAGATTCGCCAGGGGATAAGTCGCGCCCCGCAGGGGCGCGTGGATTGAAACTACTTTAGAGCAGAAAGCCGCGATCTGGAAAACGTCGCGCCCCGCAGGGGCGCGTGGATTGAAACTAAGGTTGCAACGGTTTGTGCAACACGCCCTGCTTGTCGCGCCCCGCAGGGGCGCGTGGATTGAAACTTGCCGTACAGAGTGAGCCTGGATTGATCGTTAATGTCGCGCCCCGCAGGGGCGCGTGGATTGAAACTTGGTGTCCCTGGTAACTCTTTACGTAAGATTATGTCGCGCCCCGCAGGGGCGCGTGGATTGAAACCACTATATAGTGGATAACTAATATATATACTCTTATGTCGCGCCCCGCAGGGGCGCGTGGATTGAAACTTTTACATCGTTTTATTGACTCCAGGCTGACAGGGTCGCGCCCCGCAGGGGCGCGTGGATTGAAACATTTTCTGCTTTTCCATGATCCCCTTTCCTTTTCGTCGCGCCCCGCAGGGGCGCGTGGATTGAAACTGGTTGATAGGTATCATGTTTGATACACTTGCTAGTCGCGCCCCGCAGGGGCGCGTGGATTGAAACAAAATTATTACAAAAAATGGAACATATTCTCACAGGTCGCGCCCCGCAGGGGCGCGTGGATTGAAACACGTTGCAGATTTGAGGCTGGCAGTCCAGATACAGTCGCGCCCCGCAGGGGCGCGTGGATTGAAACTTTAAGTACAAAAATCAGATTTACAGTTTGGATGGTCGCGCCCCGCAGGGGCGCGTGGATTGAAACCCATGAGAAT